>JGI24022J15233_10010856_pt1 | contig 10357 bp, 7 predicted proteins | sample Ectturendosymbi2_FD_15233 | JGI IMG/M metagenome (IMG submission 15233)
AGTGCTTCGAACCTGAGCTGATGCGGTGGAAAGCTTGCTGGGCTCGACAGCCGTCAGATCGCCGTCTGGGGAATGTCCTTGACGCTCTCAAAACTGCGAGGCAACTTGGGACGTATCCGATCACTGAAACACTGCTGTAAATGTTCGCAACGTTGCCAGTTACAACGGCAACGGGCGAACGGTCATTTAGCGCCCTAAAGCTGATCAAAACGTACTTACGTACGAGCATGCGAGAAGATCGGCTTATTGCATTGGCTCTTTTATATATAAACAAGGACATTAAACTTGATTATAGTCAAGTGATTGACCAATTTGCAAAAGAGAACCGTCGACTCAATTTAAAATAAACTGACTTTGTTTTACGCACTACGCAAATTTTTTATGACTACTGTACGTTTCCTCTGCTTGATTTTCATTTTACGATTTCATTCTTTCACTGACAAAATTATTGCTTCACACGTGGATGTTAAGTAGCTTAACACAGGTAACAATGAACACCAGAAAAAATCTTCGGCTGGCGTGAGAAACTTCAATAAGCCCACAAACTTCAGTAAGCGTCTTTGATAAGCGATACATGTCTAAAACTTATAACACCCAAGAACGCATGTAGGTTTATTTCATGAGCCTCAGACAACAAAAGTTCAGTTTTCTGTCTCACCGGCTAGTAAGTCTCGTAAAAGCATTATACTAAAACTTGCTTCCAGAATGTACAAAAATGCGTATTTTTAGGTGTGATTTTGCAAACTTTTCTGCGTACGCCACTGGATATAGCGTAATGAATTGAAAAAAGGTGATACATGGAATAACTTCCGTGGATGTTTGAGGCTACTACAGTACTTGCCTGTTTTGAAAAATTAAAAAGTCCGTTAATACTTGTTGGGAGATCTAGAATCACTTTTATACATTTCTTTAGTGTGAATAGAGAAGAATTTTTGCTTTCTGCGGGATATTCAAAAGCTGCTGTAACCAGCGGTTTGTAACCTACTCCTTTAATCGGTGTTCTATTAAGTTTTCACTGTAACCATTTTCCACGTGTAAAGTAAACAGTAACATGCTGGTGTTATGTTTTTGGCTTTAAACAGTCGAATTTTGGCTTTTTATTTAAGAATATGTTTTGTCTGTAACTAAACAAAATAGTATGAGTCAAAGACTAAGAGACATAGGTCGAAATATATCAAGTGGCAGCCAAAAAAGGTCTAAAGCTATGGCAAAAAAAGACCGAAAAAGGAAAGGTGCGGTGCACAAGTTTTTTCAACCACTGAGAGTATACCCTCAACGTCACACCACACTGAAGATGGCGACAATGTGGGCAGTCAGCCTGATCATGGTACGCCAGATAGTCAAATTGGAAGTTTATGTACCGGAAGTGATTTTCGAAAGTGTTGATTCTGGCAAAGGAGGAATCTCATCGGCAGGACCGGATTTAACTGATGCGAAGCCCTGGGCTGATCCACTTGTGAGGCCCCCTCTCCCCATTGTTGCGAGGAAAACAATGGAAAGCGTTAATCAATTTGCGAAAATGACGTTCTGAAAGTACGGCCAGTAAAAAATTCTAAATCATTACTGGAGTGCCCCACGATCACTGCATTTGTTGTTGCCTTCGACGCAAAACCGTTCAATTGCACGACATTCTTGAAATCCTACTTGGCTGGCGGGAACAGGATTGTTAATTGCCACCGGGAAACCAACCGAAATCGCGATAACTAAAATATTTGACAAAACACATGGCCTGCGTTTTTTATAAGAATCACATATGTTTTTCCTTATCTGTGTTCAAAAAAACAAACACACTGCATCTATATAGTATGTGTAGCGGAATAAAGACTTTAAAGCACAACGTGAGGACCACGTTGGAACACGCTTACCACGGCTGTAAAATTCTCGCACACCATGAGCAAAACACGTCACGTGAAACGCACTCAAATGATTGTCACTGTCAGGTTCACGATTCGCATGTTTCTTGCTTTTTCAGACTGGTAAGAATGGAACGCAACTAAACTGTCGGGTGAAAAGATGTGAGGTTTGAAAACCAAAACCGGAAGTCTTGAATAAGGGATTTAAATTTGCGCAAGGAGACTTGACATTCTGAAAATTTGGTAAAATCTTCACTGATTCATAGTGTTTCGTATATAAATTTGGAAGGGCTGAGCCCACCATGGCGACTGGATTGGTTTAAATTTCGCTTATACTTTCATTATTGAAATACGTATCAAAAACTAAGAAGCTACAATCATCGAATCAAGTAAGGCGGAAAACAACACAGTAAACAGCTAAAGGTTTTGTCCTGCCTTCTTCACAACAAAATTATATACGAATTCATTACAATTTGTTTGCCTAAGTTGTCGCTTTTTATTTCTTTGTACCGAATGCTTAGTGTGGACAACCTCTCCTGGAACATTGCCAAGCTTTAATTCATTTTTATTTCTTTTGAATCTTGAACAGGACCTTTCGCCTGAGCAGTTAGTGACCATCAAGCTAAGAAATACGGCTTCGCGTGGTTGCATAAACTAAGAACCACTAATTTGAGGCATCTGATCCAAACGCGCTTTTGTCATTTGTTTGCTGTTTCCCTGTATCATTGGGAAGAGTTCTGCGTTTGCCAGTTGGCGAAGCGGTATTTGCTTGCTATTCAAGTTCAAGATCTCTGATTTGCTTTGCATGGTGGCAGTACAAACTTGCGCAAGTACTTAATAGCAATCTGATTTCTGAATGACTTCACTGAAGAAAATTCAAATGGAAAAATATCACATCTAAAAATATCAATCGAGCTTTGCGCGATACAAACGCTGACGAAACTACTGTATTGCTCAGTCACCTAAAAAACACTACGTTTTTATTGTAGGATACTGCTGCTAGCCCTACGCCTATCTCTTATCCGCAGTACAACCTTGCTTTGATCAGGTGCAGTGACATAACTGGAGGTATGAGCAAGGTGGAAACTTAATTGAAGGGAGCCCACTGGCTAACACTCAAAAAATAGTTGAGAAACAGCAGCAAATCCGGTATTGAACGGCTATACAAAAACCCGAAATCATCGTAAAACACTCCGAAAAACACACAAAAACAAAAATCTACTAAAACCAAAAGAAAAGTAAATACCAAAATACAAGCTAGGTAGGGGCCCGGTTTTTACATTTAGCTTGGCCGGGAAGGCGATTCGCACCCCTGCTACCAGTCAGTTATGCCACTGATTAGGTGCATTTCAAATAGTAACAGCCCCAAGCATGGGCGTCCGCAGAAATTTTTCCAGGAGGGGGGCAAAGTCGACGTTTCGCTTACCGTTTTCAGGTTGTTGACGATGCAACGCAAATGGACGTAAACAAAATGCTTCACCCTTTCTACACCACAAAGAAAAGGCCCAATGTTATGGCAACAGCTGCATACAGTGTTTTCTCTAAGAAAATTTTACACTAGGCAATGTTTGTTCTAGCGAGCCTGGGTATTACAACACTGAATTATCAGAGTTCTAAATGAATTACAAACTTTGTGAAGTATTAGAATAAATACAAAACGTTATCAATATACGAACAAAATACATATAATTGAAATAGCGTCCCTTGTTTTATTGCAAGTGCGCGGTATGAGATTTCACTGCGCAAATGGTCTGGTGTTACTATGCAGTTGTGCACTTTAGAGGGAGCATTAATTGCAATATAAGCGCTTTGTTGGCAGCAATGCTTCTTTTTCACTCACGTTTCTTTACACATAGTATAAAACTAGGGGTGGGCAAACTTGTTCAATGCAAGAGTCATTTGCAGAGAACCAAAAACACCAGCGAGCCGCAAAACCGCTTTGTAACGTCTACACAAATAGGTAAAGAATGCAAGTTTTACATGCAATGATGTACAGCAGGGGATGGCCAACTTGTCGTTGACCAGGATCGACTAGAAAATGTTCATAACTCGCGATCGACCGGTCGGTAATAAAGTCAGAAGTACAAAATGTCATAAAATGCAACGTTTTTCATTTTTATGTAGCCTGCTTTCTGGAATATACATCGAAAAATGTTCTTTTATCTATCTTGTCAATTCAATGTAAAGTCAGGCGCGATCGAACAACTGACACTCGGCGAGCGACCGGTCGATCGCGATCGACGTGTTGGCCACCCCTGATGTACAGTAATTACCACTGTTAAGTTTTTGTTTGATTGTGGTCCCCGAAAATCTGGGCAATACCTTTGTGCGAATTAATTCTCCCAAGGGTTCATTTTCGGGGTTGTACGATGGTTTGCTTTTACGAACTTTACAGAGAAAAAAAGTTATAGCAATATGTCATGTTGTATACAGAAATGAGTTGTGCACACGCCTTTTAAATTGTGGGTATTTTCTGGAACCTGGGGCCGGAAATTAAATGTAGAGTGGCATTGACTGAAGTTTTTTTAGAGTCAGTCAATTTCGTTTCTACAGCAGACAAGTTTGTGACAAACGGTTGGCGAACTGGACAGTCATCACTGACTACATTAACGATGAATGGATTTACTAGAAATGCAAAGCATGGTTTTAACTCTTGGAAATGGTCAAATATGGCTTGGAGCTCCTCCAATAGTGCTACAATTTATTTTTGTATTCTTCCACTTTGTGGTCCTGCAAATGCCTCTTCTCGAAGAGCATTCGTTCTCATTTCTGACATAGGAAAAATGACAAAATGCTTTTGACAATATGTGTCTTTGAAAAAATTTGAAATTTCTTCTGGGAACTGTAACCTAACTTGAGCTTTAGGTTCACTACCTTTGTTATGAATTCGCGTAGACTCTCTGGTTACTAACGGGGAGGCTCCAGGGAAGGTGATCGCCCCCCTAAAACCTGCGAAAGTAACTTTATTCACCATAATTTTTTACAATCTGGAAAAATAACATTCGCGATATAAGGCCATTTTGCCGTCCATTGTTTGTCACAGCAGTGTTGTGAAATATATTTCATCTCTCTTACCGTAGGGAAGCTGTTAATGAGACGTGACTGGCAAATATTACTGAAATCGCCTCCCTAAGTTTACTGACTAAATCCTCCTCTGCTTAACGAGCTAGCGTAAACACACTGGTAAATGAAAGGTTAAATATGAGGGAACATCTCTTGTCAATTTGTGATATTGCTATTTATCTAGAAGAGCCACACAAAATATGTCGCAGTTCGCCCACCATTGGTATGAACGTACGTGGCTTACTGCTATTTGCACTCGCTGTCTCACTGCATTACCTGCCAAGACGTGTGCGTTCAGCATTTACATAACATGCATCAAAACGGCTGCTACCGTAACTTGAAGCGAACCTTTAAAGATACGTTGCCATGTTATTGTGACGCAACAAAGGCTAATAGTAGAACAATTCACTCCAGACTTTCGCGATCTGCATTTGCAGCCAAAAGAGCGGATTTGTGAGCTGCAATTTCATGACTATGACACCAGAACGGTCAACTGACTCTTGTGCAGTGTGAGTGTCGTATCGGCAAACAAACTGTCATTTGCAAGAATTTACCCAACTAACCGGAATTAAACTGCTGGTTTTACGTTTTCTAGAAATTTTTGCTTCTTAGTTCCAATTTCCAGGGGGTGGGGCAAATGCCCGTTTTGCCCTCCCCCTGCTGACGCCCATGGCCCCAAGCTCTTTTGATAGAGTCACATGTAACAATCGGTACGATTCAGCAAACGCAGGACGCAGCCAGCGTGCTGTGAGCATATCGACACAATAGTCGGCATGCGGCTTGACCAGCCGTCATATCGATATTCATGGAAACTCGTTGGAAGACTCTGGAGTTATCACCACGAAAGTTGAATAAAACTAAATTTCCTGAATAATAAATAAGACATAAATTTTTGACGAAGTTTAATTCTAAATGATAACATACCGGCCTTTGACTCTATGCGTAGGCTACCACAGTGTGTTGGAGGCCCCACTTGGATCTTGAGGCCCTAGGCTTAAGCCTATATAGCCTATAGGTTAATCCGGCCCTGCTCGTCGGAAGTGCATCTGATGAGGCATGCGAGCAAAAAAATTCAAACTTTGTATGAACAAATGATCCTGCTACCTGGCCAGGTGTCATGATTCGCAACGTTAGGAACTACCCTGGACTATTTCGCCCAAATAGGATCGCCTGCAATCATGCTAGAAGTTTTCCCCAGAAACGAGAGTGATGGGACGCGGTTTTCGAAGTGTCACTGCAAAAGAATACCATCAAATGGTGAAGCGGCAGGTCATCCGTGGCTATCACTCCTGGCCTGGTAAAATAGAATTTCTTAGTACTACTGCAGTACTGCCAACATTTCCGTTATGGATATCCACTAGCACAGCAGCAATCAATCTCTCCTCTCTGAAGGTATTATTCTCTTCTGGTCAGGGAGGTACCTGGCCTTAGATGAGGTATTAATGAGGGTTGTAATGCCTTGGTTTATTGGTTTGATATATCTTTGATTTATTTATTGATTAACGGTGCTGTCCATTGAATTCTCTGCTGGAGAGGCCTTGGTGTCACCCTTTCGGACCTCGCCTTTGTAACATCCTTGATGCATCCCCTCAAAAGTTTTCTACACACCACCACGTGGGGCCCCGCAAATGTGTTTCAAATCTGGCCACGCACTTTCTCACGCCGGGCCTGCTGAAGGGAGAACACTGGCAAAACATAGGGGGGCTAGCTAACACTCACAAAAGTCGAAATTCATGTGAATCCGGACATGGATGTCTATGCTACAGATAAAAAAACACCCCGATTTAAACGCAAAAAAGCAACAACCTACTGAAAACCAAAAGAATACTGAATATGACAAGCTAAGTGGGGACCCGGTTTAAACATTCAACTTGCAAGGGGGCAGCTCCCCCAGGCTACCCTGGTTTACGTCACTGGTAAAACGTTGCGTTATCAAGTCTTCGGTGCAATCCCAAAAAATAGCTTGAGAGGCGCTTACACAAACAACTTTACCACTTCGTCGTGTTCGTGTGTGGCATGTGCGAATTGACTTTTGGTTGGTAGGATATGGAATTTATGAAGGAAGGTATTCTACAGGACGTGCAAACCTCCACGAAAAACCTAGCCACTTTTGCGGACAAATGTAGAAATAACAATAGCTTGTTTGGGCACAACTACTTACCATTCATAGCTCGACAATAACGCTAGTGGTCATGTGCAAAATGCTTGAAAAAATATTTTTAACCTTACCGATTTCACAAATGTTGAAGTTATGATTCTTCACAAGCTTTTTCGTAATGTAAATATCGCTCTGGTTGCAAGGTCCAAAACTAACAATCAAGTGATAAGTTTGATAAAGAAAATAGCACTTCGAATTGAGAAGCGCACTTAGCGATCACCTGTAATCAAAAAAAATATGGCACACGAACTAGTTTTCAGAAAGTTGTTTCAAACGTTTGACGAACAACAAAATTGTTTCGAAAATATTTATCATTTCGCTGTTCGGGTCAGGTGCATCACAACTAACTACGTACTGCGAATCTTGGAAGGATGACTAAGTTCTGTGTTAAAAAGCAGTTTTGGGTCTTATGTATTGTTTTTTTTATTTTAATTCTTTTTTTTTCAATTTTTTTGATCTACATTTTTCACCGTGTTATAATTGCTGCAATGAAGACGGAGTGTTTTTCGTAATTGGAAGCGTTTTCATATAATTTGCCCTAGAAAATGTAAACAAATCACAATTTGCAACTGAAAGCATGCAATCGCATTACAAAACTTTTCGAGGCACAGAAATCACAGTGTTGTTGATAAATGTGTCAGAAGTTATTGCTTCAAACGAAAACTGCAACAGTAAAAACACACGATTCCTTCAGAAAAATAAACTTGCCTTACATCACCTATACAATATTTTTTCAGCAGATCGATACAGAAGAAATGTTTTGAGCAAGAACGACTTATCTGAAACAGTTGTACTTATTTATTGAAGTCAGAAGGTAGATAGTGAGTGACGTAGCCTGTAAACAAGGAAAAAAGCACTTTCAAAAAAGCTGCCAAATAACTTTTTCAATGCTTAGTTGTTTGCATTGAAATTATGCAAAAGGGTGTAAGGTTACATGTATGTATAAATCTCACGTAAATCATTAGTGGACGCGACGTAAAGTGTCAAAAAATCAACCAGCGAAGCAACACCATAATCTTTTGGCGTTGCTCGCCCTTGGGAGGGTTTTCTCTTGTTGAACCCAAAACAATGCGTAATTTTGATGAGAGAAGCCCCGAGATGTTTAGTGACAAACATAATGTACAATCACGTAAGACTTTTGCATCTTCTACTGTTTGGCCACCTTTCTCCTAAACTCAAGCCAATTAGCTGATTGAAGTTCATAATGATGTCTCTAAATTTCTCGAATATAAACGCTTTACCTCGTCGCAAAATACTGCTCCATTTTTGTTGCTGATCTACTTTATTCAGCAATTCATTTTTGCTGTGATTTGCCTACTTTGTTTAAAAATATTGTCGACTGTTCGATGCGTGTCCTGTTTTATTGTGAACTGTTCGTCGTGTGTTTATTCGCTCGACGTGACGTGACAAAGGGCATATCCAATCTCCGGTCTGCCGCCCATCGTCGTTAAATAAATAATGAATTCAGTAAACAATGCAGGTGAGGTCAAGCTTTCGTGAAGTGGACCATATCATCTACACTTTATCTAATGAACGTTTTTCCTTTCTTGAGTGGTTCCAGGTGTACATACGTTAGGACTTGACTGCAGCATATTCACAAATGCAGTTATTTTTCGTTTCTAAAAATGGATTGCGGGAAGTTTCAACAACGTTTCATCATTCTTCATCAGTTTTACTTTAAACGTAGCAACAGGAAACAAAGTGTGTGGGAACTTTCCTGCAATTGTGGGTGGTTCTCTGCTGATATCTGTTAGTCTAGAGCAGCCTAGCAGTGGCGTAGCTACAGTGTAGGCTGCCCGGGGCGCCCCTTCAGTTTGGCGCCCCCGAAGCCCATAAAAATACGTATTGCACAGTGACTCCCTCTTAAAGCTTTGTGTAATTATTAACTAGTTTGTGCACCATTATGATATTACAGTGCTCTCACATGCTCAAATATGGTATGTTTTAAATACACACCAAAAAACTCAAACATTGTAAGTAACAGTAACAAAAAGCACAAATGACATATAGGGCAAAATAGCAAAAAAAGTGTAAAAATAAGGACTATATTTTTTTCTGAAATGAAAACTACAATTGTCTACAGAGTAACTTTTCTTGCCTATTTGTTGGCAAATTCTTCAATGACAATGTCAAAATTTATATTATCTGCCAATTGTTCTATAGACATTGTGGCAAGATTTCTCAACCGCAAGGGGTTCATTCTAGATCTCAAGTAATTCTTGATCAGTTTTAGATTCGAAAAACTCCTGACACGCAGCAACCTAACGGCAATTTTGAGGAAAATCCGCAGCATTATTACTGTTTGGAACAGAGTTCCCAAGGTTATACTTTTGAATAAACCGCAGAGGTTCAAGGGGGCCTACTTTCTCTACTGTGACCTGTACATCGGCAACATCGTATAACTGACGCAACAGTAACGTTCTTCTTTGCTGCACAACAATGAACAACAAGCGACGCAACAACTACCAATATTTCTTTTCCGGCTATAACTGCACTCAACCTCCTGTGCAACTAATTCGCCTACTTGTATGGGGCGACGTTCGTAAAAATACTATATCTGACAGATTTGGCATAAAAACTGCTATCTCTGCGCGCATTTAGCTATCTCTGCGCGCATTTAGCTATCTCTGCACATGTATAGGTAAATCTGCATGCATATATAGCGCTGAAGCATGTCAGAGGAAAACATGGTATCCTGTCTGAAGAAAAACTTGGTGTTATGTTTCAGTAATCCATACAAAAGCTAGGCTACTGCAAGGCATGAATTCGCTGGCGTCATATTAAGCTAGGTGGTTTCAGGTCTAAATTATACTGATCTGATAATAACATTGGTTGGTGCAGATGGGCTACAGTAAACTTGTGGTGGTGGTCTCAGTGTTATAAAGAGGATCTCGTCAAGTTTGACCATTCCAACTGTCCTCACCAGGCACAGCTCACTGCCTCTCAGCACCTTCAGGTGCACAAAGAGAATGCTCTTACAGAAAGAGCACATTGAAAGTGAAGTGCACGCTTGCAGATGAGCACCGTTTTGTAAAGAGAATAACGCTGTCATAGAAAAAGCACATCGAAAGGAACTGCTCAGTTAGGCGTTCTTGCCCGAAAATAACGTTGGCAACACACATCACTTCTGTAGCATTATCACAGTAAACCCTAATGCTTGAAGAATCAAAGAAACGAAGGACGCATACAGTAGCCTAGCTTTGGCCAGGATCACTGAAGGAGAAGACTAAATTTTTCTTTAAACAGGACGCATTGCACCTTATGTTTGCAGCTTGAGTTGCTT
>JGI24022J15233_10010857_pt1 | contig 10356 bp, 7 predicted proteins | sample Ectturendosymbi2_FD_15233 | JGI IMG/M metagenome (IMG submission 15233)
CCGGGGGATTGCGTCCCCCTTGCCCACCCCCCTCGTTACGCCCGTGTATACACGGAACTCGCTTTTTTTACGTCTAATCCGCCTGTCAACGCGGAACGACCGCTCGACGGCGCGCTTTTCACGACCGTCGCGAACGTGCACCACCTGGTGACTCGCTAACGAAGCCTGAGGTTTCGTGGACAACAAAAAAGAAAATTTTTATCAGCTTGAAGTAAAAGGTAAAATCAGCGGTGGAGCTATTATCCTTTCTTCCTTGTAACTTATACAAAACCCTCTTGAAGTCTACCGGAAACGCTCACACGAAAAGACTAATAGATGTCAAAATTAAAAACCATTAATAATTTTCAACCAACACGAGTGCACATGGCGACAATTGCCCTTTTGTCGCTACTGACGGCAGGTGCAGAAATTGCCTGTTGCATGTGAATATTTTGAAGCTAAATTAACAAACATTGTATTGCGAGGGCCTCGCTTTAACCGTGTACATCTGATTTTAATGGTTAGTGTGTTTGAAACTGCAGTGGGAAAGAACTCTTGTTTTGAACACTTCACCACACTGCTCAGTAACTTCTTCAAAAAGCAGCGAAAAACTCACTACGAAGTCAGGGCATCCGTCGCGTAAGTACATTTGAATGTCATAGGCCATGTGTTATGCAGACCGCAGTAACGCTAAGGTTTCCACAATTGCCAACCAACCGAAACCGAAAGTACACTGCACTTTTTAGGACCACCAAGAAAACATGGAAAAGGCAGGTGGAAGAGGAAATCAGGGTTCTTACTGACACAGACATTGGTCTGTGTCAGTACGACGCTCTGAATCAGTTAAAGGGGAAAAAAGGACTGAAATTATTTACAAGGTTATTAGGCGGCTACCTCCGCATCGGGTAACACCGGATTTTACAAGTGGACTACTACTACTTACAGTAGGGAAAGTTTTCTTCTTCTGCAAGGGCGCGTCGGAATCGTCAGAATCATCGGCATCGCCGACTTTCTTCGGAGATTCTGAAAGCACAACAGGAGGTAACGAAATAGGAACCATTTCGCCACTACTTTTAATGTCAGCGCTAAGCCACTAACATACGACAAGAGCAGTCGTAAAGCCGCAAAAACTATCCCCGACTCACTTATCTTTATCTTTGCCATCTTTTTCGGCAACCCGGCGGCCGGTCCGCTTTTTCTCTTCGCCGCCTGCTGCGGCTTCTTCTTTGTAGCATTCGCCGAAGCGGGTTTGCGCTTTGGCGACTTTACTTTGGGAACTTTCGCTTTCGGTTTGTCGTCCTACATATTGAACATTAAGCGGTGGACAAAAGAAGCCCAAGAAAAACGGCGCAGATAATGAAATAAATAAATTAAGGTTCCTACGCACTCTCGAATATACCTTTTTTTCGAATGACATGCCCAGGTGAAATACAAACACTATGATAGGTAACAAAGTTAAAGTAAAAATTTATCGATATTGTTGGTAATATCAGAATAAAATATTATCAGAATGCATGCCAAAAGATCAAGTTTGGAAAATTATTTTCTTTTTTTATACCTAGCAGACTAAAAAACTGTTTTTCCAAACTTTTTCAGGCTGGAAAATGTCTGAACGTTTTCCCATACTTTTCCAGACTCCGTACGATCCCTGATAAATACGCCCGAAACCGAAAGCTTACCTCGGAATCCGACGACAAATCGGACGCGACTGTGGAGTTGTTCACCTGAAGAGAATAAGACTCAAGCAAATCTGTGCAGACGAATTTCAAAACGAAATTTCATGAGCACATACGAGTGTGCAACAATACGTACGCAGTGCAACAACTGTACAACAATATGTTGTAAAACGTCAGGCGAAACCGGGCGTTAAGCCGATCGCAGGTCGAGCGTGTTTGGGTCAACGTCATCAACAAATTTCACTACAGTATTAGTATTTGCTATATTTTGCAAATAGAAGTTTGTTGTACTGTAGTTTCTGAAAACACTAAGAAAATGCAATAGGAATGTAATATTTATGGAAGCACATGAAGTGTAACCTAAAAAAAAATAAACTGCTTAAACCTTTACCAAGCAAAACGCTTACTCCACACTTAAGGATGCAAAAAATCCGTTGATATACTTTTAAGACTTAGTGTTTGTAAGTTAATTTATAATTATGTAACCGGCAGAGACATTAAGACCATGGGTGCGACTATGGATGCACATAATGGAACATCGAATCCTATGGATTCGAATCCTTCAGTATTCGGATCCAAAAATCAGAGTGTTTTCGAGAATTTAGATTCGAAATAAATTTGGATCAAATAAACGTAAAAAATTGCCTAGTCGGCAAAACGAATGGTGTCAATAAGTTTTGCAGTCGCAATAAATTTTGCGTGGCACTCTTTGCGCTCCTGAGTGAGAGAAAGAAACACTCAACACAACTTCACGGCAGTGGCGGCGTTCTAAACCTCTGCGCGATCAGTTCATTTTGCTCCTAACAAGTTATTCCGGAATAGGATTCGATATTCTGGATTCAAAATAAAGATTCCGGAATATTCCAAACTTCTAAACCAGCGGTTCTCAATTGGGGGTGCGAACTTCTCTGATAATACCAAAAACAATACAACAAATGGTGCAGGGAGTGCAAAAATGATTTTTCCTTCCGGACGGGGTGCGGGTTTCAAAATGAGTTGAGAACCGCTGCGCTAGATGTTCCATAATGCACACCCCTATCCCTAGTCGCGACTCAACTTTATCCAAAGTTATTACGCATTCGGCCATACGTACAGAGCAACTTTAAGAGCGACCTTTATGTACATTATTACACAAAAAGTATTTCTTAACGCTGAGCCACAGAGCGAGCATTAGAAGCCACGCGATCGAAGATTTAAACAAATTCGACCAACCGCTTCTTTGGATTTTGCTTTCGACGTTTTTGCCTTTCGTTTCCGTTTCTTTAAAACCTTCAGTTGTTTTTTCGCCTTCTTCTCTGGCAAAGGCTACAAAAAACGTTAAGGGAGTCACGTACAACGAAACAGCTAACTAGATGTATTCACTCGTACTTATACCCTTCAAAACTTGACTTTACCAAGCACGACATCTGCTGTGGTGCACAGTGGGCTGTGTATAACAAAGTTAGCGGGTTGGGTACGATTCCCGGTCGGGTCATTTCGAAGATTTGAAAAACAGCAGAGCCTCCTGCTGGATGTTAATGGCTGTGAGCAGGGATAAGGTTCACGAGCAACGCTGCCACGGACTTTCCATCAATGCAGCATTCAGTACGAAAGTAGCCGCGTAACTCCCGGCGCAAGCAAGCGTGGATAGACGCCGCAGATCACCAGAGACATTCCGAAGGGAGTACAAAAGGCGTGGATAAAGAAATTGAACTCAACTAACACCTATTGTCAAGGTTAACAAAGCAGCAATTATTTTCGAATAGGCCTCAAAATTTTTTCGAAGTAACGTGCGTTTTTTAATCACCACAGGCGTTTGCGGAATGTAAAAAATTTTGATGGCATTTTTCATTCTTCTTCTTTCCTCAAATGCAGGTTTTTCCTACCTTTTCATGAAGCGTGAAACAGCTCATTTAATTGAAAAACTAGCACCTAAACAGACACAGCAAACCAACCTACTCGTTTTTTTCTCTACGCCAGTGGCATGACATCCTTCCCAATTGGTTTAATAATAACGAGCTGACTGCTTTATATAGTATGCTTTAAGGCAATGGTTCTCAACGTTGTTTTGTTTCCTCCTTAACAAATTCCCAACACATTCATTCATTTACTCCCCACCATAAATCACGAAAAATATAAGTGTCGAGACGAGCATTACAAAAGAGTTTTATTGCATGTTAACAAGTTTATTGAACGAGCTACCGTACATGACTTTCTCTGATAATGCGCGTTTACACTGTTCAGGATAAGTAGCTTACAACGGAAAGTTTACAGTTCGACCGAAAGTGTCAGTAAAAGTAAATAAATTCTTTCGTTTTATCTATTTACTCCCAAAACAATGTCATTCCAACAAGATGAGCTGCTTTTTAAATATATTACTTTACGAAACTCAAGCTAGAAGAAAAAGCTTCAAAATTGGTACAATTGTCAGATCTTGCGGAAGCAGAAAAATAACATCTTATCAGGATGTCCCCAATTTCACCCCTGGAAAGTTCCCTCCCAGGAATTAAGCATTCCTCCCTCAGTGAGCAAAGTGACTCCCGGTTGAGATCCATTGCTTTAGGAGATGGAAGAAGCAATCGTCCCGATATACCAAATGGAATGACTGTCATTTTTCAATTATGCATGATTAGCAACATAACAATGGTGCATGCCAACAGGGGTATTGAAAAGCAATGACAAAATTTAAACGATTACACGTCACACACAATTATGTGCATAGAAAAAACTTTGACGATGGCACTTTCACATAGAATTCATTGATGCCACTTCCACTGCAAGTATTGAAGGCTGTTTTTATTTCGCTTAGGCGTTGTATTAAAACTTGCCGTAACAGTTTTCACTCTTCTTCATTTTGAGACATTAGGACCGAATTGCCTACTTTTTTGGTCATTAAAAAAATTCGGTCTATGCCCAAAAAAACTCGATTGAAGGTAAATTGATAAAAGGTTTATTGTTTCTGAAATAATTTGGACCCAACATTGAGAAAAACAATCCTTTCGTCCCTTGGGCAATTTAATCAAGAAAAAAGCAACTCGTGCAACTACACCTTTTTTCCAAATGATAGTCAAAAACTTTTGAAGATCAAAATTAACTCATTGTACGTAAATCACTGTCGAACAATGCTTTTGCAAGCCAGCAGCAAGACTCAGTACAATTCTATGCAACCTTGTCTCAAATGGGGGGTACGTAAAAGTGTTTCAAGGGTCACACGAAGTTCTTAATTTTTACGAGTCTTCATAATGAAATTTTAACGTACAAGTATAATTATAGGTACAATTCTAATTATTGTGCTCATGATAACAGTTAAGGGCAAGGTTTTTAAGATAGAATAGAAAATCGGGTCCCTAGAATCAGAGAAAATTATCATCGGTCCCTAGAATCAGAGAAATTGGGTCCCTACACGTCCATACCGGGTACCTAACATTTTCCTTAAAAAAACTGATCCAAGGGGTACTTGATACACAAAATATTGCCCAAAGGGTACATTACTAAAAAAAGTTGAGAACCACTGCTGTACAACAATCAAACTAATTTTTACGACTTTCCCGGCGTTACTGTAAACAAGTTGCTTTCTAAAATCAACTCAAGCACGCGAGCATTGGTTAAATATCGTGAGCGTCGTTGGCTTCTTCACTCAGCATCGCCCCTCAGAACTGGAGCCGAGCAAACGCGTAAAATCTTGCGCCTGGTTCGAACACCTCAATGAGGTAAATATAAAAGCACTTCAGATGTTGGCTTCACGCGAGATGGTTTATTCAAAATCTGAAGACGCGCTGAACATTTTACAACTGAGATAATGAACAAACTGTCCAACTTTATTGATAAAAAAACATACCTTTCCTGATGGTTTCGGACACAAGCACCATTCTAAAAGTGCATTGATTAGATCTTCTTTTAAGCCCTTCTTTTTTTCAACGTCGCAAATAGTCAACGCCCATTTCAAATTGTCCAACGTAAACCTTGAAAAATAAGCGAAAAATGTCCGGCAAGTGAAACGCAAATGTCTCGTCAGAATCACAGAAACAACCCACGCACTTCCCAAGGTAATCTTCCTTCTTCTGATATTCGGATGAGTCTTTGGAGAAAGCAAAGCCGGTGAAGTTTCGGATGTTTTTCTTGCAAGTGTATATCTGTCAGGTAAAAAAACTTCGGTGAAAGGACCCGAAAGCTATTCCCATCCAAAGCACGTTTGGAATGGGTGACCACCCAAACTATACTCCGGGAATGCACAACTACGTAACGTTTCGCGACTTGTAAAACCAAGCACACTGAACGACTATGTAAACATGGATATGATTTCAGGTTGTCAACGTCACAGCCTCTGGGTCAGTTATTCCCAACATGGGACGCACGCCTTACATTGGCGTAATTCGACGTCGAAGAGGGACAATTTAAGGATGAATTTCAATGGTCGAAAAAGGCTTTATTCACTCATAGAGGAGTTGGATTTTAAAATATACATCTTTTATAGATGGACGCCATTCACTTAAAATAATTAGGTGGTAAATGCCCTAAAAAGTTAGGGAAGCACTGCTTAAGACGAAAGATGGAACACAGTCGAGCGACAATTTAAGTGTTCCACAGTGCCAAGGAGGTGCAGTTAACTGAAAGCAGGCAACGCGGAGCAACCAGGTCTGCGTAAAATGGTAAAGCTCTGCGCTTGGAACAGACGCTTTTTCTATGAAAAACTTCCTGTGAATGTTCACTAACAGATTGTAAAAAATATGGACAGAAAAAACGTTTGGGAAAATGCATACAGAAAAAAACAGTTTATTCACCTCTGCTCAGGTAGTAACGGTGAGCATTACGTTCCAACCAAGCCAACACCGCAAACATTACATGCAAACCAATCAAAACCTCAAAGATAATGTCCTGTGCATTTTTACATGTGACTCAGAAAGCGATCAAAGTACTTACATCGCCAAAGACACCGAAAAACAGTTTGTGAACAATTTTCAGATCCTCCGCTCTGTTTCTTTGCAAATACCACTCCACTCTTGGATGCTCGCTCAGTTTCACTCCAGAGCTGACACAAGGAAACGAGGAGTATGATTAAGTACACGAAAATACTTGTTGATGATCTTATACCACCATTCCTGGTTGACAAACCACACATGCACACGCATCCCTAATACACCAAATAATATACATGCGTACCCTTCCTTGATTTCAAGCTTCTTCTTGTCTGTAGCCAACGTGTGGTTATCGTCAGGAACAAATCTCGTAACTTTCTTTCTTTCCCGTTTATCTTGCAAAATTTCAATGGGTTTTTCCAACAAACCAGCTGCAGAAATGACGCATTCTGCGTAAATCTACTAAACACTCAAGGTCTTATACAACAAAAACCACTTACAAGCGCGTACAACCTAATCATGCATATCTAAAAAATCAGAATCATGCCTTGAGGTTATAACAAATCTAACATCCTTACGCGGCAACTCCTCTTCACTGTCACTTTCACTTTCATCAGCCTCATCGTCACCACCACCACCATCATCACCACGGGCATTGTTACTGTCATGCTCATTTGTTTTTCCTTCATTTTTGGCATCTTCCTTCATTGTCTCCGTTTCTTGTTTAGGCTCATCCTGCTGTTTCTGTCAAAAGACAATATTTTTGCAGTTGTGTAATTTTTAAATAATGAAACTTAGTACAAAACACCTACGCTTTAACGTAGGACATATCAAACTGTCACACGAAGGATAAATCTTCTGTTAGAAACTATTTCCTGCAAATGCTGAATACAACCTGTGTATTGCAAATTTGAAAAGGCAATCAAAGTTAAACTTCAGGGTGATCAATTAAATCTGGCTGAGTAAAACTTAAAGCCAAATGCGTACAGGCCATTAACTTGAAAAGAAACATATAAGACACAAAAATTGTGGCAATAACAAGCTTTTTTAAGCAACTCACTTTTTACATAAGCAGATTCAACTGTTTATGCATGTTTTCAGTAACATAAAAAGTTTCATTTATCCAATCCAAAACTATTCCCCACATCTGATCAAAATTTTTGCGGACATTAGAAGTCAGAACGAAAACAAATGTAAATTTAAAGCAAGGCATGAATGCAATGCAAGAATTACAGCCCACATGAATTACGAGTTACACATTGCACAAACCAGGGTAATAAATTATTTTTATGCATTTGGAAAGAAAAAAGCTTGGACTTGTACATTTTCAGATTGATTTTCTGTATGACTGACCACATAATAAAAGCCTCATGAAATAAGAGTTACTCATTTCTATTTGATCTGACAGTCTGGACTTTTCAAAATGACATCCTAATCGCTATTTTAAAACTCAGCCTCCTGGCGTTTAAAAACGTGCTGGCGTTCTTTTTTTAACAACTGCACCTCAGGCTGAGTTTTGCAATTTTAAAACTCAGCCTGAGGTGCAGCTGTTAAAAAAATCAGATGTTTCAACACTGCTTTCAGATAATACAACAGAACGTTGTGACTGAGATCTAGTTACTTTTAATTATTTCTGGTTAAAAGTTCTTGATTTGATAAGAAAATCAAATGAATTTTTTGATGTAAGAAAATAATAAAAAAATTTATACACTGTTTTATTGGTTTGAAAAATCTCTTTTGATGGGAACATTGCTTGAAAAAAAATGACCAGAGAAAAGACCTTAAGTCCATTTAAATGGCCAGGCACACATAGCATGTTTTGGTGGCATTAGGAATTGGTATTTAGAATGATGGTCTCACTCTCATGTCTCCAGCACTGATACCTAGTGGTAAAACTATTTAGTATTGTTCCATCTATGTAACAATTAAAAACACAGTAAAGTATCACATACAATTTTTTTTGTTGAACATTATACAATATGACCTGAAGTGCTTGTGAGATAGAAGTGTTCAAAGTTTGGACTAAGCCTGTTTTTTTTCAGTCATAGACCAAATGTTTTGAAATGACCAAAAAAAATTAAGTCATTTTAGTCAGAATGACTGAAAATATAGGCTAATGAAAACTGCTACAGCAAGTTTTAAATATAACTGGGAGACAAATTACTAAAATCTCTCAGCAAAAAAATTACCGAAATGTCTCAGCGAAACAAAAACAGGGCTAAACATGGACATTCCATTCCTAAGAAACACCATCTCTTTTTCCATTGAACCAGAATTACTGCAAAAGATTCTTATAACTGAACAAATTTAATGATTCACAAACCTATGTACAAATCAGAGAAATTTCCAAACATGTCAGCAAAATTGAAGCACTAAAATGACACAGGATCTTCTTAAATTCAAAGAATGTCTTTTGGATTGAGAAACATATGGTAGAAAGTGGGAAAATTGCAACATAGACACACATATAATATTATCATGCATGGTCAATACATTGAACAGAAGCATGCCATTCAGTGTAAACATCCAAGGATGTAACAACTACTGTGGCACTTGAAATTTTTTCACAGGCACCCAAAATGTCATTAGGACCACCTCGTGAAACCACTATGCCAAACTGCCAAATCCAGCAGCAATTAATGCCCTTGCCTGAGTCTAACACCCACAGTGAAAAGTTGTGATCATAGATGTCGAGATTGAAGTTTCTGCAGGCATTCAAAATACATGACATCACAAAATATGATGTCATACCTGCTTTCATAGGTAAAATAATAGACTAAACATTCCTAAGTGACTCTCACACTAATGTCAAATTTACAGACAACTTAGTTATTTAATCACTCATAATCTTTAAAGCTTTTAGAAGGCGTTCACAATTGATCAAACTGGAATCATTTTAAGTTGAAAACACATAATTACCCAAGTATTTATGCGAATTGCAGTCCTATCAGTCCAAACATCAATCAATCTTTCAACATTTAGTTCATCTGTCACAGTGGATACATGTATTTAGTAAACAACAAGAATCCAACCTATGTTGAGTCATGGTCAATGAGAAACAAATTTTAATCCAACAAAGTGCACTAAACATGCGCTCTGCCTCAGGTACAGGGTAGAGCTCGACCGATGCATCAGCCTGCCGATACATATCAGTCAAAATGATGATGTTGCCAATGTACCACATCAGCTAAATTCCACCCATATATATCAGCCATATTTGCTCATAAAAGCTGCTACCTGGTGCTATGTAATCATTCTGCATGGGATGTTCAGAAACCCAAGTTGCTACATTGTCTCTGACTGACTAATACAAATTCTCTGTCCTGTTCTGCAAATTCTCTAGTAACGGCATGCAGCCCTCCGAATAGCAACTACATCAAATAGTGTGTAATTGTCCAAGGTTACCGCTGCAAAATCTTCCCAATAAACTGCTCTATGATGCAACATTTGCTTGCAGACTTTTTTGATGTGGAGTTAAACTATTGAGTAGCCACGACAAATGAAAACATCCCGTAAGGATACATGACATCTTGTGAGTTGGTTCAATATGCATTGCACTGTAACATTATGTGTGATCGTGATGGTCACTACTCTATGATACTGCTAAGGCAGTGTTATATAAAAAAAATTTTGTGAGGTGTTACTCAAAATAATACAACAATAGTGTTCTCTTTTTCTGCTTTGAGTACCTATGGCAATTTGCTACTTTAACACGTTGAGAGCCAGCGCACGTGATATTCGTACTTTGATTTCGGCCTAAAAAACAGCAATTTTCAATTGCCTTACCAACGCCCTAGCTCCTCCGCCCATTGCGCTAGAGAGCTGTTCAACGGCTCAAACGGATCGGCCAGTCTAGTAGATTGCAC
>JGI24022J15233_10010858_pt1 | contig 10356 bp, 6 predicted proteins | sample Ectturendosymbi2_FD_15233 | JGI IMG/M metagenome (IMG submission 15233)
CCACAAGCATTAAAGTTCTTAAAAATGCAGCATAGTTATATAATGTTGATCAGGGCTCTCAAACTGCGGGTCACGACCCCAAATGTGTCGCAAAATGTAATTTTGTTGTCGCGAATAAATTCGCTTGACAAATCAGATAAAGGTTTTGTAATCTTTGCAAGAAAGTTAAAAGTAGGCCTGCAGTGAATCTATTTCTACTACGTTTTAAGGTGCAGTACCGTGCTTCATGCTGTCAGTTGTTTAGGATGTCTGCTTGAGCTGATAATAATCAACCAAGCACAAAAAGTTATACCTTGTTGAGTCATGATTGTTTTAACGTGCTGACCAATATTGACCCTATTGCATTCATTCCGACATGAAGGCATGCTTGTATTTGGACACTAGGTCTAGCCTGGGGGTTATGTTAACTGCTTCGAGAGTACGCTTAGCAGTTTTAAACTAAAGTTAAAAGCTTCATGCACAGTTTTAGGAGTGTTTTGGACTTTGATTCAGGAAAAGTTGGAACCACAAATCATAAACAATTGAAAGTCAGGAGGCAACACACCTACTACGCCGAGGATGAGTTTGCGGAGTTATTAAAACGACAAAAGTTTCTAAATGGAAATTTCAAAAAAAGAGTTCATGTCATTTTTGGATAAGAACAAGAAATGAAATGCCCANTCNTTTCTGACCTAGCCATTCATAAACCCTTAGCCTTTTACACACCATATTTGTGTGAAGCGGCATTCTCAAAATTGATAATAATCATTATTAAGACCAAAAACCATTTCTTTTGGAAAATTTTTGAGAATTTCCTTCGTCCTGCGTTGTCTTGTATCAATCTACGAATAGACGATCTGTGTAAAAATCATCAAGTGCATCCATCCCATTAGCTTGATATCTTCTATAAACTGAATTATTTTTCTGTTAATAATTTTTCGCCTTACTGTTTCCATTTTGTGGTAGCTTCATTACTGTATGGTTACTTTTGTGAATTGTGTGCATTTGCATGATTTCGCCACAGACTAAAATGTCTCTTGAGATTTGTAATGGGATGTTTACAAGTATCATTAACATCTAGGCTTTCTATCACAAAGGGTCGCATTGAAAAGCCTTTTTGAAAGTGGGTTCGCAGAAACAAAGTTTGAGAAACCCTGATGTAGATGATTTGCATAAATGGTGAATACGTGAAGGAGAAATTGGTGTGCTTAGTAATGAAATGGAGGCATGGAACATTCTGCCTCCTATAAAATCGAAATTTCTGGCATTTGTCCAACATAGCCTTCACCAAGTTGACCAAAAATGGTGCATTTTTTGCGATTACGCAACATCGCTCAAGTTCAAGAATCACTCACACGGTTAAACAAATGTTCCAATGCAGCTTTCAACAAAGACCTCACAGGCCTTGAAAAGGGTGGAAAAATTGTAAAGCAACTTCCTTTTCCATCTATGACCGGCCCATTTCAAAGATGAAGAAAGAAAGCGCATGCACCAAGTCTACTCTGCATCTTTCAAATCTGATTTATACGTTTTTATTTTGTTGGATTTAGAGGGTAGAGCAGCCCTCTTTGCTCTTGCCCTGTTTGGTTGCAGCAAGGAACACAACTGCTTTACCCTATTTTTTCGTGCAACTTTGCGTTCCAGTAGCAAATGCCGCAACGGCTGATTTTAGCAAAATGAGATAAGCCATTCTTTTGCTTGTACTATTACTTTTGTGTTACCACCAGGGACTATTTTTCTTACGAAGTCATTATTGGAAAAACAAATCATTTTTTTCTTTAGCCACAGCAAAACTGTGGCATAGTCCACAGAAGAAGCAGCATTTGCCCCGATAAAAACACAATTTCTATCCCGATATGAGGCACAAACTTGGCACCGACACGGACTTATTCGATGCTTCACATGCGATGGTGGGCGGCTGATCAGCACGTTCATCGTCGCGATGAAATATTATATGAAATCTCGGCAGTAATGGTTGAGTTCAGCGTCCAACGCTCACTTCCCTGCTGCGTGGTGGCTGAGATGTTTTTTGTTGGGTTTGTTTCTAAAAAAGAAACCTGATAAAATCAGCAGCAGAGGAAACGAATATCTCTGTTGGTAAAACAGAACTTCTTGCTCAGAATTTCACTGTTATCAACTTCTGAACTAGGAATCTATTTCATTCGCCAGAGACGTCAGCATAATGGTTCAATCGCGTATCTTTTTACCTCACGTGACTGAAGAGCAGTCTTTTCTAAGTAAGTGCAAAAAATATGCTATGGTGAACGTAAATTTTTAGGTGGCAGACCAGGAGGCATGGATCCTGTGAAGAAAAGTGTAACCCACCTTTGGTGCCAATTGGATAAAAGTATTGCAGCAACACGATTCAATGACGTGAAAACTTGGCATAGCAGCAGTTCAATGTTCCTGCACAACTTGAAATTTTGATCGCTTGGTGTCGCTAGGTGCTCATGAGGATCTGTAAATGCATGAGAGAACACCTTTACTTTATCTTTTAGAGGTTTGCGAAATGATGTCTTATTAGGCTCTAGCAAATAGGAAGCTCTGAGGCACTTTTCCTGGTTTCATCTTTTTATTGCATCATTTCTGTTTGAAACCAATTATTGTGACCAGTCAGCCAGGGGTGCTCCGTGCAAGTGGAAATTAGATTAATAATAATGAAGCCCTGAGTGTAGAACTTACGAAAAAACTACAGCGATATTCGGCAAAAGAAATCTCACACCAGTTCATGATCGCCTCGCATGTTCGTTTGGTGCAAAAAAAGTTTAAAGTTTAGCTTGAGCTTCTCTCGTTTGCTACTGAAAACCTCATTAGTGCAAAAGAGTTTCTGGAGCCACCTAGTTTAAAGTGAAGCGGAAAAAACTGTTCTTTCAGAATGAAATTTATTTACACGACAGTTAGCTAACACGAGAGAAATGGCAATAAGCCAGTTTGACTGCAGAACAACCGGAAGTAAAACTTTTGTGCACAAACTGCATCATATTGCACTACTGCAAACGAAGCATACCTTCTGCTCATCAAGCTGTTACGATAACTGAACTGAGATCCAACGAACCCAAGCCTGGTAGCCACTGAGGCTACCACACAAACCATCAGGGACGTAAACTTTAGCTCCATTACCTTTACATTTTAATAGAACCACGAAATGTATGATATCGAGATTGATATCTCATTGTCCTCTATGCTGAAGAACTTTTTGTACTAAATGAAATGAATGTCATTGGTTTTGNGAACTTTGCCAGTTTGGAAACATTGAACAAATATTTCCANTAAAGATAATTTTAATGAAGAATAAGCACTTTCAATGTTTTCATCGTTTCGAGTAATTTCGACATACCTGATTTTGTCAAAGATCTAAATTTTAATGTGCTCAATTTGTCTTTCCTTGAGCAGGGAAAAGCTAAACATTTATACCTTTAGCTGAAATAACATTGAAAGTTTAAAAATTTGGGTCAAGGTAGGATATTTGGGAAGAAAATCCTGAAGGGTCGTCCGCTACGTACTTAAACATGAAAAATTTATGAGATTAGGAAAAATAGGGCTAAGCAATGTGAATGCTTTTTTGCACTCATAACAAAGTACTTGTCGGATTGCCAACGCATCAGCTACATCAACTTAAAGAAAGTTTCTTGCTGTTGGTAAATTTGTCAATGTAGCGGACATAAAAACGCAGCCATAACACCTTAGTTGTGGTGCAGAAATGCTTTATCATCGCTGCTCCACGTAGACCAGTTAGGAAAGCGTTGTTTTCCAAAGCCTCCAAAATGTCCAATTGTCAAGGTCAACCTTTCGACTTTGTACCAGAGGTAACTAAAGAGAGCGTCATGTTATACGACGTCACTCGCAAAAGTTCAAAACGAGTTGCGCCGTTTTCTGTTGCTGTTTTTTTGTGCTTTATTAGAAAGAGGTTGTGAATCATGAAAACACCGAGGAAAAGCTGCAGTGGCTGCATATGATCCGTATATGAAAAATGGCAGCCCAGCTATAAAATGTCCTAATGGAAGTGTCTTTGAAGATGCGCTTAATAATTTCAGTGATTTATGATAAAACAAAAAATAGTCGTTTGCTACTGACATAACTTATTTTCTTCAACATAGGAGCTTTTGCAATAATTCTTAGAACATCGCGAAAAAACACGGCAATTAAAACTTCTTTAGTTTATGAGTCAACATAATATTCTCTAAATACTGTCGCAGTGGCTTCTGGTCAAATACAAGTTGCCATTGAGACTGTCCCATCATTTACAACTCGCCTGGAGTCAGATTTTGCAGCATAACTTATGATAATGACCCGGCCTGGTTCTCCGATTAGGTCGTTTCAATGTAGGAGCATATATATCCATTTATTTTGAGAAACGGAAAGTTAAGCACAACGTATTCACTGCAGACAATGCTTCCACTTTCTATTCAAACGGCAATTAAATTTGTGCAGATTTACGATGTCGTAAACAATTTTTTTTCTCTTGTTTGAAAACCGTAGCACAAAGTTTTGCCAGAAACGCAACGCTAAAATTTTTGTTACCTGCAACAAATATGTTGCGGGTTTATGTTTCCTGCCGTCATCTCCCAACTTCACGACCATCAAGAAAACCAATGACGCATTGAAAGAGGATTCAAGGGTAGAATTGTGCACGTCGCAGCTGCGCCAGTAAAAATGATGTAGATATGCGGTGGAACGCATTCATGAACCCATGGTAACATTATTCGCTAGAGGGAGCATAAAACCCATCCAGATTTCCTTCTCTAGACACGATAATTAAGAGAATTTGTTCCATGTCTTTTGTGAGGCAAGCAACACGAGACAAGAAACCTTACATGTGATATAAATAAACTGCCTTAAGTGAAGCAATTCAATCGATGGCTTTGCTCATTTTTTCATACCTTTCTCACATGGTGTCTAGAGTAGTGTTTGTGTTTTATATGCATCATGTTAGTTGGAATTTTGTTAGTGAAAATTAGAAATTCAACTCACTTGCAAAAGAGTGAAAATCATCTCAGTGCACCAAATGAGGCNCCCTNAAGTCTTCGGGGACTCCAGAATTAAATCTGCTCAACCAAACAGCAAGCACTCACCTGTAAGCATTAAAATATTTTTTNTCTATTCTAAGCACCAACTTTGAGATCTCTGACTTATTTAAACATTCTTCTTACCACATGTACGTAACTTTTTTGAACTGCTGCAGCACCTNAACATTTACNTTCTTGAAGGTATNAAATTAGCTTAGTTATCACAATGAAATCATCATCAAGTGATTTTTTATACATACTGTATATTGGTCCCCGCAAATGCATGCTTGGAAATTACAGAAATTTTGAAGTTCTCATTTTATTCATTTTGGAAAACAACGCAAAACTCCGCATCTCTTGTTACGTTCATGGCTAACTGCACTTGTATATGCTTCCTCTTCATTTTCTGCAATTTTATCTACAGTGTGTCTTGATTTTTGAATACTTACCCTTGCAAATACTCACTCTCACACCCCCAGTAAATAGGCAAACCAACGTTCCTTGCACGCATGCGCTATGCACTCTGGATAATCCTTTTTTGTTTCGTATGTTTTACAATTTCTGCTGTTTGATATGCAGTAATGCAGTATGTGAGATAAATTTTCTCGTCTTTCGGGTGGTCTTCAATTAAGCATTTTAATTTTCGCCAAAAGCAGGACCGACTCAATAGTTGGATCGCAAAGTTTTTCGCCAACCCGTTGTGCATCAGATACGTAAACCAAACCAATTCTCAAAACTAATGAAGGCTTTTCTTAATTTTAATCATGCATTTGATTTTCAGTTTTGTGACATCAATATGCAACTTACTTCTTGGTGTTTTGTTTCGATTGCATTTCTGTTGTTTCATGTTTTGAGCCACAAAAATGAAATGAAAAAGCCTAAACCTTCGCTCAAATGAGGTTTGTGTCTCTTCCAAGGTGTGACGTGCTGTTTAATCAACCCTGAAAATCTGTCGATGTACTTCAGGTTTTGATTTTGCAAACTTTGTTTGCATGATGAGACAAAAGCTGTGAAAATGGTTTGTCATGTTTGCTTCAGATCAAATACACCATTCTCGTTTCTCTCATATATTCTTTTGTGCTGCCAACTGAAAATTCAAGTAAATTAAATGATGTTTACCGCTAAATCATAACAAATCGAAACTCGGAAAACATTGTTAAGAATATAAAGTTCTTCAGCAGGTAAAATTCAGATAAGTTATGTTCAGCTTGAAGCAATGAAAGTTGTAATGAAACAATTTAAGTTATTACAAAGCAATGTGAGTTGTCACCATAACGTTTAAAAATTTATGCTGCTAAACATGTAAAACTGTAGATAGTGTCATGAATAGGGAAAAAGAGTGACCATTTCCAGTAAAAAGTGTTTTCCAAAAAATTTTGCCGGAAAGAATTACAATGGTATAAGCTTCCAAAACCTCACTAGATCAAATCGAAACGATAATTGCGAATATATTTATTATAGCCTACTTGTACGTCTGGGTTGTTTAGCAATGATCTTGCAAAAACTACCTACTTTCAAAACCGGTTTTGAGGCGCTACGAAAAATTCAGCCCAAAAAAGAGGAGGCGTGTTGGCAGCGAGAAGTTCAAGACCTCTTTCAACAGTAATTTATCACGTTGTTCGGTAACAATTCACCCAGAAACAAACGCCACTGCGACAAAACTTAACATGAATAAGTTGCTCGCGTCTGCACGTTGACAAGGCGTGTCATGACAACAAACTTCATGCACGGTCTGGTATGTCTAGGACAAGTACGACTAAATTGGGGAACTTTAAAAACAACTTTCCTGAAAATACAAGTAATACGCGTGCTTATAGCCAGTGGTGATGTGCTAGAAGGAAAGTTGATGAACTCTTTACAAAGAATAAGTTGCTTCATACAAGCGACATAATTTTCGATCTTGGAAAATTCACAAATAATAGCAAAAAGAAAAAAAATATTTTGATTCGGCGTTAAGGAGTGAGGGAAAGCCGTTCTCTCTTCATAAGAGGTGGAAAACGATGTTCTCGGCGACTATAACACTGCGTACATCTAAGGAAAAATCCAAAACTCGGTTTACGATCTTGTTGCGAATTACAGTAGTGTCAAAGATATGTTCTTTGCATCTTCTTTTTTTCATGAGATCAGCCAATGTTGTCATCCATACCCGACGATCTACGGGAAAAATTCAATTTCATGCCAAGCCGTAACTTGATGCTTGAATTGGAAAAATCAGCATACAAACGATTTTGTCAAGACCTTTATTCATTGTCAACAAGGATTTATTACACCAAGAGCGAAAGCCTTCGAATATTTGGCAACATCATGCCATATGGCAAGTAATAGATGCTCGGGTACGTCGCGTCAATATCAGACAAGAGTTTAAAAGACATCTTGACAAGAGTGTTGGAAGACGATTTTAGAAAACATCATGATGTTTTCGATTAATTAATTTGTGACATCACTCGAGTCGACGCGCGACAGATGGGAGGGACCACTTTCATCAGTGACGGAATGTGTCTCTACAATCACTCCCACTGTTTGTTTAAACGTATGCAAAGATGTCAAAAAACAACGTTTGCAAAAGGTGTTTCCTCTCAATTTTTATTCGCTCTGGCAATTGCTCATTTTAATCCATTGTTGTTATTCGTCGTTGCACGTCTTTTTTTTCCAAAGCGAACAGCGTTTCTCTGCTTTTGTGCACGTCACAAAGCAGCCATGAGTGCGTTGAAATGGAGCGTTAGAGCGTGGCGAAAAAGCACAGATTGAGACCCGCCAACGACTTGAGAGGCGCCGCGAGTTTCGGACGCTTTTTTGCGCACTCCCGTCCCGAGGAATTCGGCCCAGGGACAAGTGAACGGCTTTGACAAGTCTGACCTTGCGGTCCGCTTCGCCTCAACATCAATCACAACAGTTTCTGTTCACTTCCACTATAATTGGCCCAGAAATCACGCTTCGGCATGCTTCACTTTCACGACATCTCTTGACATTTTGTGACCCTGTGACGTCACCGACTTGGGTGGCAGCGTAACTCGACACGAAACAATCTGGGTGGGATTGTGGGGGCCACTTCGCTAACAATAACCATCTTGTTGCGTTTCAACAAGAAGGGCTAAGTGTATCGTCGGCGCATCAGTGAAGCAAACTTCTTGCTCCTAAAAGTGAAGAACACAAGGACGAAAAAGATTTTATCCTTGTGGGACAAAATGAAACAGGATTATTTTTAGCCTTCCGCGAGTTTTTTCGTTTGAGCAACGGTTTTTCGATGCCACAGCAGACGTTATTGAACTTTTTCAAGAAAAATTTGAGACCAGTGCTCCCGCTAAACGTGACATCGACCGCAAACATCAGCCATAACAAAATACACGGAACCGACTGAACGTCTGTCACAACATGTTCTTTTGGAAAATGTCAAGCTTGAAACTTCGAAGTATTTCGCAAATGTGCAGTCTTTTTTGAAGTGCTTTGCAGTGAAAACCGTCTTCACGTGGATATAACTGAGCAGTTTGCTTGCTCAGTATTTTTGAATATTACTGGAAATTAAATAACTAAATATTTGCGTTGCGTGTTTTGCGGCCAATTCCAAAAACGTTTATCAGCTTTGTGGGCTTGTTAACATCACATGTATTTGCAAGCTTGAAAACTTTGCGCAGTTTCGGGAATTTCGGATGAACGTGTGTAATTTTCTGCTAAAAACAAAGAAATAGCTTTGATCATGTGTTCTTAGATGCACTACTTGCGATGGTAGTTTAGTGTTAGAACGGATTGTGTTTTTGATTTTTCTGCTTGAAAGCGAAAACCTTGAATCGCTTGCACGCCTCTGCGTTCGTTCTGTATTTTTCATATAAATATCGCTCTGTGCTTTTGGTATCGTATAAGTAATTTCCGTATAAGTTTGAAATGGATGGTTTTGCGTAGAAAAGCGAAATTTTTCCTGTCATCATTTTCCTGTCAAGCCTTGTCAATGGCGTGATGGAGATCAAACGCGAGAACCTCTCCCTCTGTCCTTCACCCCTCATCGAGTTTTTTACAGGAAACACCTGACACGTTCAGGACTGCTTCCTTTTGAGAACCGACATTTTTTCATGCTGCACGATGAAGACCATGAGGAGGGCATTGCTCGCAGTTGACAAGCTTTCATTTTTCAGCGTCGCGTGAGATTTTGGGTGAGCGCAGCGATCCGTGACGGCATGCTTCGTGCTTGTGAACAGACCAAAGAATCAGGACTGTTTTTATTTAAATCGCTTCCAGCAGGTACTACTTTCGTGTGATTTTTCACCCAAGACGTTTAAGGCGTGCGTTCCAGTAATCGTAAAACATTTAAGCCAAACATGGCTCCGAGTCCGTATGCGCTGTTTTATTTTGCGTCGACATATCGCCATCTTCGACCCAGCACGTCATAACAAATTTTTGACCCTTGGAAATTAACACAATCGCAGGTGTCCCAAAGTCTTAGGCGATTGACAAAATGTCAACTGCATTTTCTGTCGTGAATCGGGAGGTTGGCGGCACCGTTTCAGTATGCAAATCAATTTTCTCGGCAACAAGATCGAAAGGTCTGTGCTCTGCCACTGGACAAGAGCAACTCTTCGTGTGGATAACAAGTCTAAATATGTTTCATTGAAACATAGGCTGAAACAAGGTGTATATCAGCGAAGATATGGAATAAAGAGCGCCATGGACTGCCTCTAAAAATATCTCGTGATTTGACAACAGCTGAGTACACGTTTTCTGTTACACAAACCCGTACGTTTTGCCGTGAACCCGGCAAGGGCTGTGGAGTCGGAAATCAAATTTCAGGCTCCGGCTGCGGCTCCAGCTCCAGGCATCTAGATATTTTGGCTACGGCTGTAACCTCTAAAAGTTTGTTTTTCCGGCTCCATAACGGTTTATTCCATTAAAAGTTAAAAACCATTGTAATATTGTCCATCGAAAGAAATCCTTTCACAGCAATTGTAATATTTGTACAACTCGCTTGCCTCACAAACTACGTCTGTTGAACGGGAACTCAAATTTCAGGCTCCGGCTCCAACAACTAAAAATGTTCTCCAGCCTTCCAAAATTGATTGGGCTCCGGTTCCACAGCCTTGCCGGCATAGCATTGACAGTTACGTGTTGGGTGCCGCAACAGACTACTCGTTTTGTGGTCCACGTTCAAGCGACGAAAATTGGTGACGGGCGCGGTAAAAACCGTATCACTGATTTCAAAAAACAATTTTAGCATAAAAACACAATTCAAACTTGTGTCAAAAAAGCGATTACTGCCATTGGGTCTACAGGTAGGGCGAGGCTGAGTGGAGTAGATATATGCTGCGGACCCTTCGGGTTGAAAAGCCACCTGGATCGACTAAGCTTCTTGCAGCAGCATTTTGGAGAGAGCGATATTCGACAG
>JGI24022J15233_10010859_pt1 | contig 10355 bp, 8 predicted proteins | sample Ectturendosymbi2_FD_15233 | JGI IMG/M metagenome (IMG submission 15233)
CGATATTAACGTGTGAACGATTGAACATTATGACTAGCGTACCCAGAGAGTGATCATGGCATGTGAACTCTATTGTTGCTTGCTGCCACAGTGTGTAGCTTTGCGCATGTGCCGCTCGGGATTTCCGATCGCAACAAGGCGAACCATTAACCCGGTGAAGAAGCACTGATCTACGTAACCTGGTTCTAACAACTGTGCTGAAAAAAGCTGATATCTAATCAAAATAATAGAAATATTTTTAATTTTACTCGCAAACAAGCAAACAATTTGCTTTCTTCAATCTCATCTTTCTTTAATATCATCACTGATATAAAGTGCTGCACAAAGACTGATACCAACATATATCGTTTCCTCAGCGAAAAGCCTGTTGGGACAGTTTGCCACAACTAATAACTTTGCGTTGCCTTTTCCTTGTTTTGACGTAGCAACGGAAATGGACTTGCTGAATAAAGAGCTCGTCGCTTTCTATGAGAATGAGGCAGCACAGCTGGCCCTGAACGGAATCGATGTGGCGTCCTTTAAAGTCCGGTGTGGCGTCCTTTAAAGTCCGAATCGATGTGGTGTCCTTTAAAGTGCGAAACCCTTACATTGCCAAAGTGATGCATTCATGCGAAGGCTGAGCAGCCGAACTGTGATTAACCCTTTAATGTGTATTGCCCGGGAGGGACAGATCCACCAAAGACTGTGGCGCCATTTTCCCTGAAGTGGACATAGATCCAAGCAAAGCTTCCAAGTGTTGTGAAGTTGCCACCAGCTTAAAACAAAGTTTTACAAGCCTGTTATTGTTCGACTGGATCGCGAAACATTTTGGAATTCTATAAAAACACGTATTTCACGTATTCTATGGTATGATGGCCTTGGCGTGCTACTGTCATATAGCCTGCTCCATGGTTTGTTCAATGCATGTTGTACTTGCACGCACTGTGGAAATATTTTCAGCTAATGCAAAAATTAGACCACGGATGAGTGCATTTTCACGTTACTATAATATACGATTGACCAGCTATATGACCCAGGAGATGGAGTGCGTGGCACATAAGCTATGCTGGTAGGCTGGGTTCGAATGCAAAAAAGGTTTCACAGTTATGCAAGTTTATCAAGCGTTATCCTCAGGAAAGATGAAAACAAAGAACAAAGCGTAGTCTTATCTTGATACAACAGCAAAGGTTAAAATCCATGGAAACCCAAATTGATGTGCTCTGCCTTCCTACTCACCTTACCTTGGTTTTAGGTGCTTCCACAATTTTGCCATGCAGACGCGCGTTGGGGCGGATTTGTTAGAGTTCAGCTCAACGGCTTTGCTTGCACTAGACTTGTAATTGTTGTTCGCGTGAATTTTTCAGGCTTACACCTTGACATGACTTAATTTATTGTTTTGTCGCTAGTTTTGTGTGGGTCGTCATTTCGCATTCTGTGGTTGCGTGTGCGTGAATCACACTTGCCAGCTAGTATTGCTTTCAAATAAGTGCTGTAAACAGTGAACAATCTTTTTGTTCTGAAGGTCCTAGTTCAATCCTAGAAGTTTCGTTTTGTCTTTGCAACCTTTGCTTCTGAAAGTGCAAGTGTGGTCATTGTATTTATTTTTTGAAAGGGATGCTGTGAGACCTCAATAAACTGCCGCTTCGTTTCGTTCGACTACAGTTTCGCGCCATCTCTTCTACTTAATCCTCACCCGCTCTCCTGGCAATCACTTTAATGAAGAGGCTGAAACCGTTTCGTGCAGTGACAAGCTCTCACTTTTTTCTGAAACGGTGACCTTTTTAAAATGTGGTCCCCTGTCCAACACACGTTTGATCGTAAAGCTGCATGGTGTCGTTGGAGAGTTCACAACTGGTTACTTGTAGTTAACTTTCATCACTGTAACAGCTGATTGACGAACCTCCGCTAAGAAACGTGTTAAAAAATTGTCTTTGGACTGTTTCATCTATTTTTAATGGAGTTTTTGACTTTGTTTTGGTTTGTGTTGAATTATTGAACTTAAAGTTTAAAACCTGAATGAACCGTGCGATTAATCAAAATGTGTTTCCGCAAACTGATGTGGCGTGAAAACTAAATTGAAACAGAAAAAATGACTCAAAATCACCAATAGACTTACCCAGTCATTTATGTAGGTTGATTTCGACTTTCAATTGTTTTCAATGACGAAATGTCCTTAGCCAATTGAGTATGCAATTATTATGAGTGAATTAAATAGCTCACAATAAGTTAACGCTTGGCCATCAACCAACACTCACAGTGGTTTGGCCAAGAACTTGCAGGTACCGTGATTTCAATCGGAAAAGTGTCTTTATAATATCTTAAATATTTTTGATTTAATGATTTAGTGGTGGGTTTATCCTCCAGATATTGTAAATATTGCTAGATTTCGCACGACTAAAATCATGAGAAAGAATCGCGCGGACAGAAATTCCTATCGTGCATTGAAGCTCACAATTTTTGGACAAGTGTCAACGCTTTTCAAAAAATATAAACGAAACTAAACAGCTGTCTTTTGTACATTGTCTTTTTTCTGCGCAAAAATGGCCACAAAGTGCGCACTATGAGCTTGCTTGATCAAGTCGGATTTATTTCATTAAATGGGAGTTTAGAAAGTTGTAAACACTTTATCAAATTTTCGAAAAAGTGTCCGATAAAATTGACCGATGATCTACTTTCCTCTGTTGAGTGCCTTCTTATTTCAAGACAAAAAATTTCAAGATTGAAGTACCACTGAAAGGTAATGTATTGCAAACAAGCTTGCAAATTGCAAACAATAAATATACGAAGAATATGTTTGTTTCAAGCCAGTGTTTTGTGCGGAAACTAAATGACGGTTTTAAGAAAATAATGAATATTATTCTTGGGAGCGTGAAGAAAACTTAAAGGTAATGAGAATAAAATACGTAGCGCCAGTGCTGGTAATAAAGAAACATTCAAGCTGGAAAATTAACCAAACTTTTGCCTTTGCTACTTTTGAGATAGCACACATCATGTTTAAAGTGCGGCTCATGGCAGGTACAGATCCATCATCAGTTACTGAGTGTGCTCAAGCGCTGTGTACAGTTCAAAAGCTTTTACTTTTTCTTTCCCTTCGTCTTTTTAAACTGCAGCAATATTTTGGTGCTGCATCTACAGCACACTATTCTAAACGCAGCAAACCATTTTCAGCAGGTGTGAGTAAACTAATCATATGAAAAACGCGACACGTCAGACTAATTACACAAGTGGAAATATATTCACACAAATGTTTCACTTTTATTGCGAGCATTAGTTGCTCAGCAATCACATTGTTGTGCAGCTACTTTGTTCCAAGATAGTACCACCAGTAAACAATGTTAAATATGCCAAAGAGAACGGGGAAGGCTATGCGAGCGTGCACGTCCAGGTTCGAGAACTTTTCGACGCTGCTGCGAAATCTTGCAACACTCTCGTTGACTTCATCGTTGTCTTGGACGCCGCCGCCAGCAGCGGTGAAACCCTCTGCTTGAAATCGACGAATTTCATTTCTCTGTAAATTGTGCGATGTGTTTCGTTCGGCTTCTCGGAGACCGATCGCCGAATGTTTGAATGGTTGACCTGAAGACAGTACATGATGTAAACTGCTTTTTTGTGAAACAGGGCTTCATGCAGCGCTGTGGATATGCAATGGGTATTTCGGAAGCTTGTTGTCACCATATATAGACCAGCGGTTTTCAACCTTATTTGTACCGAGACCGATTATAGAAACACACTGAAACCCGACGACCCCAATCTGAAACTCGAATAAACCAAACAGCTGTACACATAAACTATCTACTCACGACCATTATCCAAAAATGGTCCACGGCTCCTCTGAGGGCTGAGAACCCAGGTTGAAAAGCACTTATTGGACCATGAACGGCATCAAGGGTAAATCTGGGCTATTATCAGTTCTACAATTATAGCAAATAATGCAATTTAAAAAAAATCAAGAAGTACCTTTTCTAAGAAAACATCACTTTAAACATTTGTTAAAAACATTTTTTCTTAACTTCACCCATTTTTTCAGATTTCAAGCTCATATGTGGAACCAAAGTTTACCCCAATTTTTACTGCACACGTTCATCTATCTTACATTATTTGTAACTTTGAAAACTACTTGGAATAATTTAAGACGGTATCTATAATTTTTTTGCAAAACTGCTGTTTTGACTGGTGACCCAAGAGTACACAATTTATCTTCGAATGTTTCTTGAAAACGTTCAACATTTTTTGAAACGAAAGCTCCATAAAAATCAGTGCTGAAGATGTGCAAAAAAGTATGTCGTCGAGACGATGGGGTTCGGGAAGGTTTGTTCCAGGGATGGTCCAATAGTTGTGTTTTCCAGGGATAGCCAAAACGATTTTTGTAGGAGCCGGAAGAAGTGGTGAAATTTTATTTTACCCACTCGAAACCACGAAAACAACATTTTTGTAATAAAACTGTGATAATAAAATGTGAAATTTCAAAATTCAAGGGGCGCTAAGGCCCTCATTCCGACGCCCATAATGAAGACAACTAAACAACAGCAATATCCATTTCATCTAAACGTTAGTAATATGATATATTAATGCAAAAAAAACAAAATGCTACATGGCCCCATAAAAATTTTCCTATACCATATTTAGAAGCTTTCATACATATCTTTGGATCAAGATCCTCATATATTTCGATTTCATACAAACTCAAAGTTCCAGGTCGCTTGTTCTCCACCCTACACTTTGGTATTTACAATTTGGTTAAATATAGGCTAATTTTTAAACTTATGTGTGGAATTAGCTTTTGATTCGTGGACTTTATATATTCTGCAATAACTGTTCTACCGAGTTTTTCTCCTTTTGCGAAAATCTGGATTTGCGTATAGCAGAACATATTAATTTGTAAAAAAGCAAAAATACTTGAGCCTTCAAATAAAAAGTTCACTGTCGGACCACTTGCAATTACTTTTCTTTCCATCTCTGGCGATGATCAAGTCCTCATTGTTTGTTGATGTGTAAAGGTTTCCCTGTGTTACGAGGATTGTTAGAGCACTTGCAGGTGTTTGTAACAGACAGTCTAAGAAGTTTCAAGTTTCACTCGTTAGAAATACGAAATGGACATGCTTGCAAACTGACCTTACGTCACATTTAGGTTTCCAAAACACAGGTCGGAAATAACTCACGTGGTTCTGCCTTCTGCCAAGCTGTGAGTGATTGCCACTTTTAAAAGTTTCCTCGGTCTCCACATCCCAATCACTTCTGTTGGCAAGAAAATATTTTGTCTTGATTGCTAACAGTCCTAAATCTTTGTTTTACTTACAAGTTAAAGTTAATTAACATGCGATGTCAACTTTATTTGAATTGCACATTTGTTTAATGATTTGAAAATCAGCCTAAACAGACCGAGGTGTCATATTTTTCTAGAAACCCGAAGCAATGCATGGCGCAAGTAAGCGGCAGACATTTGCAGCATGTTGAAAAATTCAAGTTACTTGCGGTGGTATTCACGAGTCATGGACGGCGTAAAAATAGATTGATACACGGATTGGCAAAACAAAAGACGTTCTTCGTGAGCTTTACCGTTATGTGGTCACCAAAGGCAGATTTCAAACACGGCAAAGCTGTCAGGTTTTAAATCAGTCTCCGTTCCGATCCTCACTTTGGTCATGCATCTTCGGCAATGACTGAAAAGTTGCTATATTGAGTGCAAGAGGCACAGATAGGATTTTTGCGAAGAAGTCACGACGCGTCAACGAAAATGCAGTGCAGTGATGATTGCTCGCCACAGGCGAGTAATGAAAGAGAATATATTTTAAAGGTTTGCGACTGATCACAACACACTTGCTTTACCTGTCGCGAAACTTGGCTATACGACGTAACAGTTGCTGCGTTCCGAAGTGGACTGCCGCGTACTCCACCAGGGCAAGAAAAACGAAGCCATAACATACGCAGACATACAAATCCACAGCTGTAAAATACAAATCATCGAGGTGGTTGTTGAAAATCTTACTTCATTTTGAAACAAACAGACCTGTTTTTACGTTGCACTACTTTTTAACGAAAATCTCAAAAAATCCACAAAGAGCAAACAAAAAAGGAAAAGTACAGCTTTTCTTCTCACTCAAGGCTCTCTCGGCACCACTCAAAAATCAAATAGATCAGTGAGAGACCGATTGCGATCAAATTGGTCATCTACTGCTGCTACGCAACTTACACATGGCCTTTGTTATACTGTACGCCAACTGTTTTTCAACCTTTCTGCTGCAGCGGAACCTTCCGCAAATGTTTGCATTGCTCATGGAACCCTATGCAATGATCCAAGCTACAACCGTATTGAAACGTGGTTGCAAATTTCGTCCCAGGCAATTTCGGTTTGTTTCGGTGGAACCCCTGGCAGCCTCTCGCGGAACCCCGGTTGAAAATCACTGCTGTGCGCTTATATTTCCCTTTTTATAGAGTATCGGCCTTTATTTGAAAAGTAGCGGCCACTATTACTTCACAGGCGGCTGCAAGCAAAAGGTCGGTTTACTTCGTCATTCTGTAATAAAATGTGCTGAATGGTACTTTGAAGAAGACGACTGCGATGTTGAAACAGATATTCAACAAAGCGAGCTCTAGCTTTGCAGCAAGCTGCCTGAAGAATCTCTTGCTTGGTTCTGCTTTCATCTTTTTGAGATGATTCCAGCTTGCACAGTTGGTATCATTCAGCAATAATAGTTAATTCACACCTGTGACGCACAAGCGAATCATATCTCAATTCATTTGCACAAGAAAACTAGTTTCGTGTTTCTCGATATGATTGCGATAACAACACGAACTAGTTTTCTTGTGCAAATAAATTGCGATATGATTTGCTTGTGTGCGTCACTGCTGTTACTTAACTATTATTTTCTGAAACCGATATTGTTTTGCATTCGCTTGTAGCTGCCGTGCGAGTGCATTGCCGTCGAACCTTTGATATATGACGTTGATTCGGGACCCCGGTTGTAGACACCGATCATATGAGTTGTCATCGAGAGGACAGTGGTGGCCGTCAGGCCCACCCTGGCCGGAACCGAACTGCGATTGATCCAGAATGAGACCCAGGACAGAACGACGAGCAGCACGGCAGGGATGTAGGTTTGCATCATGAAGAAGAGCATGTTCCTCTTCAAATGAAACTCGAAGACCAGCTGAGAGTGATGTCCTGAAAAATAGCAGCAAAGCTGGTTTCATTGCTGAGGTCAAGATTTGGCGGATCGCAGTGAGAAATGACGGGTTCATATTTAGTAGTCACGCAATGTTCAGATCTTGGGTGAATATCGAGTTTAAATTGTTATAATTTGCTATAATCGTCATAACTTGACCGCAAAAATTTTGTGACTCTTTCCTTACACTGTAGCGCCACCTTGAGGATCGCTACATAACTATTTGTTTATCAACTCGTGATCGGAGTTGCATCCGTCGGCAGGGTGCTGAAAAAGAGACGGATCGGCGCATGGCTTGCGAGGTTTCAGGGCAAGAAAGTACGTTTTTCACGCAAAAAAAAGATCAAGGAAGACAGGACAGCAAGAGTTGAGGCAATGAGCGACTGAACGGGTACGCTTTGACGGAAGGGAGCTTTGTGAAACTTGTGCTGGACGAATGGTTTGCAGCGATATTGTGATTTGGAAGAAGTGGATGACCGCTATACTTTATTTTATTTTTTCGAGAAAACATTCAATTATGTGACCACTTACAGTAGATTTGAAAGAAAAACCTTGCTTACCGTCGTCATAAATCGGAAAAGTTTATTTTACAAGCAAAACTGCATTCTGTGGAACGCTCGTGGGCAATTTCCTACAGCCTTTTCGTAATAATTTTAATGCTCAACAAAACGGTTTATGCTGAGTGATAAACTGTGATATGCTTTCTCTTGTTGAGCTGGAGATGCATGTGACAAAAGTGCTCCACAGCACTGCAGAAAGTTGAGTGTAATACATGAGATTTCTTATAAGTAATGATTTTCAGATGAAGTTTGAAAAACAGTTAAACACATGGACAAAACACGGGATAGATAATCATTATTGGAGGAGAGAGTTCCAAAGTAAGAAATGAACGTGGTGATTGCCAGTACTATGTGTAAAAATGTAGTTTTTTTGTGGGAGTGTTACGTGACAGAAGTATCGCGCAGCTGACTTAATGGAAGAACGCATTTACATGAAAACCAATGCTAGTTGTTTTCCCGTGGAAAGCAAAAATGCAATCTAATGCTTTCACAAGATTAGCGATCAGCAATGCTTTACCGGACCGCGAAATCCGTAACGCTGCTGAAGTCATTACGTTTGCGCAAATGAACAAACGTAATGACTTCATCAGCGTTACGGAAAAGCCTAAAACCCGTCACGGAACTGGACGCTTCATTATCGACATCGAGGACGGATAAACCGGTCGATGGAAACATCGGACATGGCTTGGAAATCTTTACGTTAAGACAACCTTTTATCTTCTGAAAGACGTTCAGCTTACTCACCGAAAACGCCTTTGCGCAGCTTGCTGTACGCAGCGCACCTCGTTATGTTGAATCGCGACAGCTGAACGTGGTCCACGCCATGCACCGAACCGTTCGGCTCGCCACACTCTTCTGCTTTACTCCATTTGTACACTAAGTCGCTGTCCGGAAAGGACCCTTGCAGAAGCAAGACAGCACCCAGTTTACTCTCGGCTTGGAAATATAGTGCGCACGGTTTGTACCGTTCATATTGCAATGACACGCATTGTGCTGCTCTGTTTTGGTTTGGTATTGAAGCGTTTAAGCAGGAATATAGTGCTTTAAACATAACTATTTGAAAAGTTAAGGCAACAAAATTCAAAGACGATCACGTACTCGCTCTGGTTTTACGCTTCAGTAAAAGCTTGAACTCAAATATTTGATCGAGAGAAACGAAAACACTTTCAATACTTAGAGATTTCAAAGTTAAAATTTTGTAGACAACGTGGGACGAAGTTGACTACTGCAAAAAATAGTCGACATTCTACCATCAAAGCTCAACATATGAGTCATTACGGAAGTGGAGCCAGTAATAAATGCACTAACTCATCCGACGTTTTTGACCTCTTTGAGGTTTTCCTGAAAAAGTCCAGTGGATTAGATAAATTTCATAAATCCTGTGATGAAGCTGCAGTTTGTGAGTTTCGCAGTTTTAGGGAAGAGTATCCTCTATATATCAATTGATTCTACTCTGACCCAGTGATGTGACATTTTCAATAATATTTTGAAGAATCAATTTAAATTAAATAATTCAAAATAATTTTGTTGTTACTAAGGATGCCCATTATTGCATATGTGCTGATAACAAGTGAGCAAAACCTAACCCTGGAATAGACAATTTTTCGTCTCTTCGGAAGATTGTCATGCTTGCGTTTCTTGAATAAAATGACCTTGTAGTTAAATAAAATTGCATTGAACCTTTTTCCCGCGATTCTTCACTTAAAAACGTCTTTAGATTATAACCTGAGCAAACATATAATTGTGGAAAAGTTCCTTTAACTCTTTTTGCTGCATTAAAATTTTTGTGCGCTTGAATGGCTCTTGAAAATGTGTTTATTTTTACGTTTCACTGTAGATGATGAACAAGTAATTTTCGGGTGTCTTGCCAAGTCATATCGGAAACAATGCAAAAATAGTTTCCCATGAAACCGTGACACACTTTTAGGAAACAAGTATTTTTTCATCGTCAGTAAGATTCCATGCATGAAAACACGCTTGCAAGAAAAACATGCTGATGGCAACCCATAAGAAAAAAAGCAATGTTTAAATGTCTTTATTTTAGCTGATGAAAAAATTGTAAGCGAAGGAATCTAGAAAAACGATTGATTCAAAAAGAAATCTACGTCTATGCTATTAAATGTTTGACACTTCAATAAACTACTTTTTAAAGTACCTCAACACCGTTTAGAGGAGTGTAGTTAGATTCTGTTTTTGTGGTTGCAGTCTCAATGATTAATTGCCTTAACCCAAAACAATCGATGTGACCTTTATTAACCTAATGAAGGCTTTATTAACCTTATTCGCGGAGTCCGCAGCGAACGATCAAGCGACAAAGAGTGAATGAAACAACCTGAGCGATGTCAACCTAACAGCGACTTCTGAACAAGGCTGGAAGCGCAAAGAACCAACGCCACGTCGCAAACAATCAACGCAAGCCAAACAATTAACAAACATGCACTCGCGCGCGTGACTATACAAGAAAACAAAATAACGTCAAGTAGGACATTCTCCCCCTCTCCATGAAACTCAACACATGCAATAGCACATCTTAGTATGTAACTCGACACATGCAGGAGCACATATTATTTATATGGGACGACCCCATATCTATCGACGGGTTTGCGCACGCGTGTCGAGCGTCGCAACGGAACAGTTGTAGGATCAGTGTTCT
>JGI24022J15233_10010866_pt1 | contig 10353 bp, 4 predicted proteins | sample Ectturendosymbi2_FD_15233 | JGI IMG/M metagenome (IMG submission 15233)
TTTGGCACATTGACTTTTCCTGGAACAAGGTGGTACGTGATGTCAGTTCGGGGGCCACAAACGGTACGCGATCAGAAAAAGTTTGAGAACCACTGCTGTAGAGGCAGGTTGCGTAACTTGCGAACGGGTTGTTTTTTTCCGCATGTGACTGTTAAACGCAGAAGTCTTGACAGGTAATGCAACAAGACAGTGACTACTGATAGCGGTAAGCCACGTAGTTTTGTATTGTGTGAAAAGAAGTTTGAAAGAGTTTGTAGCAATTCGTCCACAAGTTTGAAAAATCCATTGCTGGTGTGACCATCAGCATTTCTGTTCGTCAATTTGCTTAATTTGTCACCTCTTTCTATCCCTGAGAAGCGTTTTGTTCGTCTAATTCGTCATTTCCAGTTTCGCTTTAGATGTCCAAGCAGCTAGTACGTGTGGGAATTCAAACAAATCAAGTATCTTTATCTGAGAATTGTTGCACCTTGCAATTTGCTTATCGAATTTGTACACAAGGTGCGAAGCGCGACCCGACTCCCCATTGAGAGAACGTGGAAAAGTTTATTAAAGATTTGAAAAGTGTTTGAATGAATGGAGGAGTCCAGATAGAGGAGAGGAATTAATTGTTGTATTCAACCATAACGTCATAAACTTGTTATTTTTCTGCAAATAAGAGCACTATGTACGCATTCGAGTTACTATGATAAAGTATACGAGCTTGTATGATAGAGTTTTCACCTGTTTGCGTAATTCGTCACTTCGCCCTGATTCGTCACTTTTTTCTAATCCCGTTGAGGTGACAAATTAGGGAAATTCTGCTGTAACTGATCAGCCATGACGCATTATTTTCTCTCTGCATAAAACTCTTAATGAGCAAAACTTTTCCTCAAGAGAGTTCCGAGACATTTTTGAACTTAAAAAGTCTGCATTACGCACAACAAAAAAAAACTTCACCAGCGTGTTTTAACAGAGCGCTTTGAAAAGCACTTCGAAAAAAGACATGGTTTTATTTGGCTTCTCAAAAAAGAAACTTTTTGGCTCTCTCCCACCTCTTTTGAATAAGCCTATGGATTTCATAACAAAACTCCTGGAAAAACAGTTCAAAGATAGTCCTTTGCAAAGTAGCCTACTCCCAACCTCTCGTTGCAGAGATTGCGCGCTGCGGTTTCATTGGTGCATGCACATTTTTTATTGAATTCAGTATAAATTTTAAACGAGGTAGAGGGCAAATTGTTTTCTCCATCTCGCAAATAACATAAAAACAAAGAAAGCTTAGTCACTGACCTCTTTGAACGGCTAAATTTTGAACAATAATTTTTTAAAACCGTTTTTGAGGAACTCCTTGCAAAACTTCATAAAAAATAACCTATGCAAAGTCTCGAGACGAAGAGCTTGAGACCGATACCGAAATCTTTCGAGACCGAGACTCCAAAAAACGGGTCTCGAGACCGAGACCAACTCTCGAGACTCCATCACTGATAGTCACGATAAGCAGCGTTCCCTCCGAGGTGCGCTACTGCGCAGTACTACCAGACCATTTGCGCAGTGAAATCTCATTCTCGCGCACTTGTAACTTTCCAAATTACGCAACGTATATATGTATTGCATAGACCAGTGTTTTTCAACCGGGGTTCCGTGAGTGACAGCCAGGGGTTCCGCCGAAACAGACCGAAATTGCCTGGGACGAAATTGGCAACTACAGTTCTTTGCGGTTGTAACTTGGATCATTGCATAGGGTTGTCTCAAATACCTCAATCTTTTTAGAGCTGATGTTCGTTCCTGCTTGCTGGCACGCAGCAGAAAATCGATCAAATGCGTGCTGAAAACCCTATTGAGAAGATCCGTGCATGCAGTACCAATTAGTCCACAAAAAGCAAACAGTTGCTCCTGCACTTCCCAACAGTGACAGCCTCGTCGACGCGTGTGTGACTGTCTATTCAATTCAAATAGACCAGGGATCTCCAAAATTTTTGGGAGAGGACCACATAAGCTATTGCAAAATAGTTCGAGGGCCGGACATCTTGCGTAATGTTATTTTTTCAGGATATGTTATATTCTACCAAATCAACAGATTTTTCGTAAATATATAATTTTTTAAGTATATAATTTTTTCATTATTGGCAAAATGTAATTGCGGCCGGGTGGAATGGCTTCACAGGTCGGATTTGGCCTGCGAGCCGTGATATAGACAGAGGAGTGGTGACAGCACACACCATTGTTGGAGCCCAACACCAAAGCGGAACGGTTGTGATTCAACTCCGTCGACACGCTAGCAAGAGGCACCCGTCAACACCGTACTTCCACAACACCCACAAAACTTTTCACGAGGAACCCGGCAATATACTTTCTGGGAGGTCGACAAAACATGTGTCTTTGGCATGCTCCCACGTTTTCTCGAAAATTTGCTGAGGGGAAATTTGTACTGTAGTGCTATGACAGCAACGAAAACCGCACTGGGTTCGTGGCATACACTCCTCCTGGGAGACTAAGCAAAGAGATGCCGCGGTAGTTGGTTCATTCACTCCTGTATCTCTTTTTGTGTATGGGGATGATCAATATGCCGATCTTTCGGTGACCTTTCAAAACGCCATGCCAATTGACACACAACCCATATCCGACGTTCTAAGTTCCCCAAATTCACTATCAAACTTTTCAAAATTCGCTTTAAGCGTCGGATTTATCAGCGGCATAAGAGACCTTATTGATGCAGAGTTCTACGGAAGCTTTAATCCGTGCGAAGTTAAACATCTCACCTGAAAAACTTTGATCAGTTCTGTCAGGTGAGGTGCCAATGTTGACAAAAGGAAAGCACTAGCACTATGTTGAAATTTTTTGTTTTCATAAGTCCCAGTAAAACAAAGCACATGGCATCATTTTTATTTTCTGACAGCTGCTTCAGTGAGGCCCAAATTGCCAAAATCTCACTCCTTGCTCTCCCTGCTGCCTCACTCGACAACCACCATGTTTTGCATGCGCGCTGCAACTGTCGACCTTTTGTCCTTATTGTAGGTTGATGCATCGCCAGGCAAGCCGATCGCAACGGTGAAACACTTCCATAATTGCAATAAAGTGTTTTCGCAGTTTTGTACACCGTACTGTACAAATCTGCGGCAGTATAGTAGGGGGCCAAAGCGAGGCGGTGCCCATGACAATGCACAGACACCTAACTTTCAATTGCAGCCATCTGTTGCAGTAGCCACGTGCAGGAAAACAAGCTTTCCTCAAATCGTTTTACTTCAATACAAGGCAAAACCATATATTGTCTTTCAGAATTTGGGGTGTCATTGCAAAATTTTAGGGTGTCATTTTGACACCCAAAAACGGCTTAAAAAATCACTGGTCTAAAGGATATTTCAGAGGTGCAACGCTCCCTTCCAAATTCGAGGTATGAAGAGTTTTCTGGCCTCTGCCGTGTTTTAAAGTGCGAATTTATTTACAACCCAACGTTGAGTCGCCCCTGAAGACGGAAGGGCCTTGCAAAACTTCAGGTCTCCCGCCAGGAAGTGGAAGGTAGATCATAAAAATGTGATTCACATTAAATCAAAACAGCTTCACTTTAACGTGGCGTAAAATGAATGTGAAAGAAGTCTCATGTGAATGTGGTCTCAAATGAAACAAGTCTCAATTGAATGTGGTCTCCAATGAAGTGGTCGCAAATGAAAAGGTCTCAAATGTCGTGTTCTCAAAGGAACGGTCTCAATAGTCATGGAACCATCGTAACATGCCTGGGTATTGCTGACAACGAAGTATATTTCTGTGACTGTTGCCGTTACATGGGTCATTAACTTTGTGTAGAAAGCACGGTTGTTGTAAAAAAACCCGACCCAAAAAACCTACCCGGGTTTTCTTAAAAAAGCCCACTCAAAAAAAACAATAAAACCTACCAAAAAAACCACTACTTTTTCTTCGAAAAATCTACTGGGAAGCAAAAAATAAAATAGGCAGGACACTTGTACAGTTAACAGTAACTTTTTTTTTAATAAAACAAAACGAACAGCAAACAAATTTAAAGGATTTGAAAAAAAGAAAACAATAAATCAAACAGTTTTGAGTAAATTCTAATGGTTTTCTCTTCAGCTCTTCGCAATCGGTATATTTTATCCAATTTTTCTGAAATTTCTGCATATGAACTTGTTCTGATTTTGGACCATACCAAATCATATATTGATAAATGCACTCTTCAGATGCTGAACTAGCAAGGCATGCACATAAACTTGATGTGAAACTGCAGAGTTTGTGGAGGAGTGGCTTCTCTGTTTGCTGTGCGCATGCTTGCCAAACCTTACGACTTAGATGTGAACTGACCAACAACACTTTGCGAAAACAAAGACGGTGTACATTTCTTTACCCTCTGTTTCGAATGTCATAATAGTTATAAGTTATTATTGTGTAATTTTGAAAATTGTGATATTGCATGATGGAATAAAAACAATTCAGAATGGGGTTTTTGCGTTTTCTTTAAAAAAAGAACGAACTTTTGTTTCTTAAAAAAAAAAACTTTTTTTTTAAATAGGTGGGTCGTTTTTTTTTAAAAAACCCGGGTTTTTCTCAACCCTGGTAGAAACGGTACAGCGTTTTGTGAACATCCATTTGCATTGCGTCATCAGCAACTTGATAATGATATGCACAATGTCGACGTGGACCCCCTGGAAATATTTTCTGCGGATGCCCATGACTGTGCATGAAATGACACCCGTGCACACCATAATGAATTATGAAGTTTTCCATTTTTTCGACTTGCTTTCACCTTCAGCGCACACTTGTACAAAGACACAAAACCTGAAAGAACTTTTAACATGAAGAAACAGCTTTCTAGCACGAATGACGTACTTCACGTTAAATCGTAGTCCATAAGCAAATAAATATCAAAAAAGTTTTTGCCGCCACCCACAACAATATGTTTGCTTTCTTTCTACCCAAGAGTGAAGCTATTAATGTGACTCAAAAAACTTGTAACGGCCTCGGATTTAATTGCAAAATTCAATTCCTGTTGCATTCGACTTAAACTCAAGCTTTCTTGTGTATAGCCACTTGACAGAGTTGGGAATGCTCGCTAATTCATACAGACAGACCGATGCACACAAAATATGATTAATGACGTCTCATCAAACGTGCAGTCGTCATTACCAGCCACAACTTCGCCAGTTTTTATAGTGAACACAGCCAACTTAAACAACTGTTCATCAAATTGATCCAAAATAGCAACGAAGGGGTAGGGTTTGGAAAACAATCACTTAAATGCAAACGGAACTGTGATTGGCAAAACATCGTGGATAACGAGCTCGGTATGCCTCCAAACAGCAACAGGCGAATGCTTCCACAAGAACTTTATTTAAGTTCTCTCTGCATATCCAGTTGAAACAATCATTTTTTGTATGTCTGGCAACGGAGAACATGGGCCAAAATAAGCAAACCACGAAACGGAGTAGCATCGCAACAAAGTACACAATTATGTGACATATCGTCCATGCAGCATACATAAACGTTTTCATATATGAGAAAATGTCAACAAACGAAACATTCGAAGTCGAAAAAGTTTTACAGACTTCGACGCTTCGGTCACATTCACTCAAACGCTTAGTTTATAGGCAGTGTTACCAACAACTCAATTACTGAGCAAGTTCAACACATCGTCCAAGCTTTCTTGAGAACTTTCAAGACTCTTATCATTGGGTGTATTCATAGGGCCGCCAGTATACTGCACTAGTTCAGTACCAGTGGAAGTAGCGTGTGGGTCAAGAGCTTGTGGCGGAGGAGTTATATCAACTGAGCTATTGAAAAGCTCTCGTATGAGGTCGTAGTCTAAGTGTATTTGCTCATTGTTCGACAAGCGCCGTTGTATACTGTTCAAATTGTTTTGTATAACATCAATGGTAGATGTTATAGCCTGAGGAGATGGCGGCATGTGAGAACTAGTCAACGCTAACTGTCCAGCAGAACTTTCGTCATTTGCTGCAAGCCCTGCTGTACTGAGGGGTTTGGTGCTAGTTGCGCTGAGTACAGCGGGAGTTCTGGACAAAGACAACACACCAGTTGTGTCTTCTTGATTTCCAGAGGTATCGTCGATAACATCTTTAACTAAATACTGGTCTGCTGCGGCTACAGATTCCGGCAAAACACTTGTGTCCAGCGTAACTAAAGGTTGTTCGGATTCAGCATTACTTTTTGAGCTTTTTCCAGAAAGATCCGAGTCAATCAGCGACGAAATATCAAAATCATTATCGTCCATGTGTACAATGGGTTCGTTGCTCGTAGTCACATCAGCTGAGGGTGGACGAGCTGATTTATTTGGCCAAAGTTCGGTTATAAGCGGACCGCTGTTGATTGAACGGCTATCGACAGGCGGAGGAGAAACTTGCTCAGAAGTAACTTCAACTTGGCCAGAAGAACCCTTTTTCATTTTCGTAAAAGGCTGGGAACTGTCACTCCCGCCTTCAATCATGAGTGGAAGTGTACGTTTCATACTACTTCCGTGATGTTGCACGAGACTGACTAAAAACTGAATCAGGCGGTTGACGACTTTTTGTTGGTGTGTATGCTTTTGCCGCAGTGTAACAACCTCACGCCACAGATCTTCGTTTTCGCGACGCAGTTCCGACAATTGGCTAGATATATTCAGTTGTGTTGTTTTAACTTCATGCACATCTTCAAGAACTTGAGATAATTCTGCAATGTCTAACTTACTGCCTGGATGTGACACTTTTCGCTTTATGTGCTCCATCAGTTCGGGATTGTCGCGCAAAAAGAGTGGATGAAAAAATTCCACCGCTTCATGGCTATCCTCGAGAGTACCTTGCAACAGAGCAGTTAGCTTGCGAAATCCATACATGTTGAGTTGACGAACGAAACTGGCAAACTTATTGTGCTTAAAAAACTTGGGCAAAACATGTTTTGAAAAGCTTGCCTGGTCATGGACGATGAAGGATGTTCCGCCATCAGCCCATGAGACATACTTTGCGTATTCTGGCTTTTGAAGCAATGCTACTAATTTCAACAGGAAAGCAGGAACTGTGCTTCCAAGATTTGACAATCTTGTGGGGATTGGATTGGAAACCTGGTAATGATAGACAGCAACAAACATTAGCTAATCTGCGAAGAACTTCATGACAATAAATGACGAAATAAACGAACCCCGAAAAATAAAATTTGGTCTCAGGAAGGAATAATTTGAATCCAAACAAAATATACGAGAAAAACATGTAGAAATGTGATGTCTCAGGATGATAGAGCTACACAGCAAAATGGTTAAAAGGCCAAACGCATGCAGCACCTCTGTAGTTACTGAAAACATAAGCAAATCACTGGCTGGTACTGAAGAAATGACATCGTAAAAATGACCTGAAATGAACAAGGGCAACCTGTTTCTCAGCATTGCCAAATATGTTAGACAAAACCTAGCCATGCCAAAAGCACAGACACAAAGTTAGCTAGCAAATGAGCAAAATACTGACATTTACAAAAGCTACAAAAATAAATAACACAATGAGTAGAATTGAGCTTATTGAGTAGTTTTTTGTGTTTGGATCCCAGGCTAACACTATTTGGTATGGTACATTAGATTTAAAATGCCAGAACTGCATCAAAAAGATTGCGAGAAAAAACATCAGAATTTATTCTGCAAACGTTTTTGAAGGTGATTCACGCATTAACAACTAAACGTTTTAAATACAAAAAACAACCTCCCTAGCAGCTATATTATTGTGCATTAGCTGTTGCATTACTAGCGGAACCATATATGCCAATTTGGAATATATCAAACACATAAAATTTGAAGCATGCACATAGTCATTTCAAATGCTTTGCAAAGCACTGTAAGGTAAACCTTAGAAGCTGATCACTACTTATGCCAAACCTACAAAACAACCAAAAACCTCAGGCCAAAACTATAGTTGCTTAGCTAAGGATACGCTGTGATTAGCTGTAATATTTTTTAAGATGCCAGTTTAACTTTCTTGATTTGGGTGGCATAGCAAGGTTGCAGAGTCGGAGGTAAAATATCTGACTCTGACACCAACGTTTCCAAAATTTGTGACTCTGGACTCTGACCTTTCCAAAATTTCTGGCTCCGACTCCCAACTCCAAAATCAATAGAACCGTGGTGCACAGCAAGAAATCTCTGTTTCAACAAATGTTTCAAAAGAAATTGTACCATTTCAACAGGAATGCCAATTTAGGAGTGTGATGTAAAAAATGATCCAATTAGACATCTGGAGTTGGAGTCAAAGAAAAAGATCCGACTCTGACTCCCAGTGTTGTCAGGAATCCAACTCCGACTCCACCCAAAAACCCTCCTTATGACTCTGGTTCTGCAACCCAGTGACAAAGTATGTTGATTGAAATAACACCAGAACACAATCTAGCTATACAATATACCTGGATATATCAAACAACAGCATCACTGCAACAGTTGTGATGCAAGCATGGCTTTCGCTGATTTTACTTTGTGTAAACGTTGTGTGGTAATCACACAGATTTGCACTAAATCTTTAAGTTTTCCAGGAAGGTAAAATTTGTATTATAACACTAGAACCACCAAGAGCATTTTTTGATACATCCGAATGTTTTAACAGCTGGGTTTTGGTCAAACGTTGCAACTTTCACCTGAAATTTTTGGATAATTTTTCTTTCTTGAAGTCAGTCTCATATGTGAATTTTGTTACCCATCAATTACATATAAAAATACATATGAAACTACCTACCAAGTAGTGTTTTTGATGCATAGCAGCTTTTGTACTGCACAGCCGATATTCAGTCAAGTTTTTGAATTCATTGTTATCTTAAGTCAATCTTAGGTGTGAATTTTGTTACCTGTCTGCTACACATAAAAAATTGCACACGAAACTACCCAAAATTACTAAGTTGTTGTTTTGACTCTACACTAATGCAATATGTCAGTTAGTTATTTTAAAAGTATGATTGATTAATCCCCTAATTAATTAATCATCCAATATTTGCTTTCAGACCAAGGGTGGACAATTAATTTGGCTTGGGGGCCACTTTNAAAAGACTGCATTTAGCAGAGAGCCGTACTTTCCAATGTAGCAGACCCAACTGGTGGTTCCCAGGTCCTGGGGGTCCGAAACAAGATTGTCGGGAGCCTGAAATGCGATCTTCAAGGATGAGAGTTTGTGTGCTCTTGGATGTACTTTTTTTCGAAGTAACTGAGATTTTTGAAAGCTAGGCAGCGCTATTATTCAAAAGAACATTATCCAGCCTAATTATTACAGCTAACATTAATAACTTAAAATGCTATTTTTGCTTCACACTGCCAATGGCCAGTGATGCAATTGTAAGCACATTTTGGTGTTTGAATGTTTAAGGCACAAGTATAGCAAGATTGTTGTTTGATGCTGCAGAACAAAAATTTTCTGGTGTTGAACCATGAAAAGTTACCAGAAATAGTACAAAACCCCAGTATGTTCTAGTGCCCTTTGTGATAATGTATTTATGCGAATCTGCATTTTCATCTCCACTTAATTTGAAAACAAGTATCAGAACCCTCTGCACCCCTCGAACGATTTCCATTTGGCTCCAAGTACTTGTGTACCAAGGTATTGTATTGTGTTGCCCACTGGAAAAACACCCAGATGCGAAACATAAAAAAACAAACACTGTCTGTAAATACTTGAAAGCAGTCCCAAGCTTGCAGTTGGGAGAACGAAAAAAAAATCTAGTCGATGCTCCCAGACACTTGAGAGACAAACAAACAAAAAGAAACATGGAAAGCAAGAAAACGAATAAGGACATAAAGTTCACCAAGGCAAAACAATGATTCAGTAGATGATCCGATGGAAAAGATAAAGCAATCTTCTGTTGAAAATTAATGGCAATTTGACAGGCACTGCTTACAATGAAGGGAAGTAGTTAGTGCTGTGATAGCCAATAATTGCACATAGTTCTTTCAAGCTGGTGAAAAGGTAAATTTTTGTATTCAGCATTAACTTCTCTTCATATCATTGGTACTTTTTAAGATATTAGCACTTTGAGAACCGCTCTATGATATATTCGTACTTTGATTTTGGCCTAAAAAACAGCAGTTTTCGGTTGCCTTACCAATGCCCTAGCTCCTCCGGCGATTGCGCTAGCGAGCTGTTCAAGAGCTCAAACAGATTAGCCAGTCTAGTAGATTGCACTCAAAAAAAACTTTTTTTGGTTGGGGTGTGTGGATTTTTTGTGACTGACATCTTAAGTGAAGTAGTTTTGGGGTCATTTTGGGTCATGTTGCCTGGCCTAGGGCTTAACCGCTAGGCCAAAGTGTTTCGCTGAAGTTTTCATTGGAAACTAGGCTCAAGTCCGATTCTTTTGAGCCTTTGATCGACTTTCTAGCGTTTCTGGTTCAAAAGTTATGATCTAAAATAAACAAATTAATTA
>JGI24022J15233_10010868_pt1 | contig 10353 bp, 9 predicted proteins | sample Ectturendosymbi2_FD_15233 | JGI IMG/M metagenome (IMG submission 15233)
GGTTTGATAACGAATGTGTTGCTACGCCTGTGGGACTGCCAAAGAACATTTTGCAATGCACCTGATCTCGACTTACAGTACAATGTTGGTGAAAAACTAAGGAAATAAACATCAATATTCTGATCGTTAAGGGGGGTGCTTGAGCCCCTTCAGCACTCCCCCTGGCTGCGCCTTTGATCCGTACCAAACAAATATCTGCAAGTTTACCGCCCTACTGAACTTCTGTCCACATACTTGCTGCCTGACACCATTGGTATGTTATAGCTTGACACCGAACGCGGAGATTTCTACAACTGTGGGGTACAAAAGTGCTTCTAGATGTTCTAAAAATCCCTTGCTTCTAATACAGTATGTTAAATTCTGAAATCCTTCAGTGTTTAGCAAACCAGTGGTCATCAGTTGAAATGTAAAATCGAAGTTGTTGCGGGTCCGTACGTTGCATGTTGTCTTTAATGTGCGCACTGCGTGTGTGACGTAATAATCGCCTGTATCAACCGTGGAACATTTCCCACACTCGCGGCCATTTTTCTGGTTGATTTAAACTGTGCAATGCAGTTGTGGACATGTTTATGTCTCACAGCTGTCGTGTACGAAGATTTGTAGAATTGCGGGATATAAAAATGCTTGTAGAAGTTCTAAAATTTATTGGTCCTGATACAGCTTGGCGCTGTATGTAATGACTTAACTGATTTGTTAGCCTGTGGCATCATAAAGCTTTTATAATCCCAATGGCGTTTGTTATGCATCATTCGGTTGGGGCATTCACCAAATGAATCTTATTGATGTGAAAAAACAAAAAGAGTGAAGCTAAACAAGTAACGATGTTTAAACAGTGCATTGTCTGTGGTGAAACACACGGCATAATTCCGCATTTTAAACTGTGAAGTGTGCTGTGTGCAGTGCTTTGCAAAAGTAGCAGTTGTCAAATGGAACTAAAATTCCAAGTTGGTGTACAGTAGCCCACAGGTGCACCATTGTCTGTTCTGTAAAGAATTGAACACATCTTGTGCAAAGGAGTTAAGCATAGTTGCATGCATCGGGTCCTTATCCAATGCCATAAAATAAGCTTTAAAAGTGTTGCTTTCGAGACAAAACTTCGCACCCGCAGCAGCAATACACAACCAGAGAGCCCTGCATGCAATGTGCTGAAGCCTGGAAGGTGAACGTGCAGTGTTGATTTTGGCATGTTGGTGAAGGGAGTCGTTTCGGCAACAGTTGCTTAATCGGATTAATGGCACCACAGGTTTTCACACTATCTGAGCAGTGCACTTTACATTCTTTTAAAGTTAACTATGCGATTAAGCATTGTAAGTATACAAATGTATGGTGCATTTCTATGCGAATAACTGGTTTATGCAAATAACTGGTATGCGATTAACCGGACTATTTGCTTCACGTGTGAATGGCTTTGGTTTGGGATTCTAGAATCCTATGCGATGAAGCGGTTTATGCGTTTAACCGGTATGGAATTAGCCAATGTCGTCTTGAGTTGTTTTGCTTTTCCATTTGAATGAGCTGAGTAAGTTGTGTATGTATTTTTGTTAATGAAATCAATAAATTTTTATTTAAGAAAACTTTGTACGCGCAACAAAGTGGCAACACTTCCTTTTGCAGCACAAATGACGATGTGCTCACTGTGAGTTATGAAGTATCAGAATTGATCGCTAAAAAGCTTAAACCGTATGGCAATGGGGCATGGGCCAAGGAACTACTTGTAAAAGCAGCTGAAAAGTTGGGTCCAAAGTCAGTTCATTTGTACCAGAAGCTGAGTTTGCCAAAGCCCACTATTTGTGAACGCAATTGAAAATAATCTTTAAAAAAGAGCTGAGAAATTCGTTAACTTCTACATCTGTCTCGATGAAACAACGGACATCAAGATCACTGCGCAACTGCCAATATTTTTTCAAGGGGTTACATCATATTTTCAAATTGATGAAAACTTGCTGTCTTTGGAATCGATGCACGAAACTACTCGCGGAGAGGACCTGCTTCAAAAGTTCATTCAAGCCCTAGGCAAGTTCAATCTGCCGTTAGATAAGCTGTGTGGTTGGGAAACATAAAGGGATGGTATCATTGTTGAAGAAGGAAATGGACGCAAGAGGAATTAGACATGATAAATTGGTAATTTTTCATTGTATTGTTCACCAACAAAGCCTTTGTGCAAAATCTGTGAAGTTTGATCATGTGGTATCAGTGGTTACAGACTGTATCAACTTTATTAAGAAAAGAGACCTAAACAACCGCATATTTAAGCAAGTTCTCAAAGACTTTCATGCTGATTATGATGATCTTCTTTCTTTCTGTGCTGTTCATTGGACGAGTTGTGGGAATATGCTTGGGCGCTTTCATTCTCTTCTGCCAGAAATTATTGAGTTTAGAAATTTGAAGAAATTTCCTTTGCCTGAGCTGGAGGAAGAAAAATGGTTGTGCGACTTAGGATTTATGGTAGATATCACAAAGCATTTAAACGACTTGAATGTGCGACTTCAAGGACCAGATCAACTACTGCACTTGATGTTTTCCAAGATCAAATCTTTCACGCCAATGCTGAGCTTCTGGGAAAATCAGTTGAAAGATAATGATTGCACGCATTTTCCCACATTGAAAAAATACAATCCAACTTCTTGTGCTCAATATGCTTTGGAATGTGCCGGTCTCTTGGAAAGCTTTAATGCTAGATTTCATGATATCAAAAGCAAGCATCAAATCAAAAGCATATCAAAAGCTCCAACTCGAACTCAAAACTACAAAGTGATGACACCTTGAAACATCTGAACAAGCCGTTGCTCGAATTTTATCGTGTTTATGTATCAAAGAAAGAGTTTCCAAACTTGAGAGCTAGCGCTCTCAAATGGTCATGTGTTTTTGGAAGCACCTATCTATGCAAACAATTTTTTTCTAAAATGAACATCACAAAAAGTTGTTACAGGTCAAGGCTAAGAGACGAAAATCTTAGTATGCAGTTGAGAGTTGCCGCATCGTCAGTTCATCCTAATATTAAGCGCTTAGTGAAGCAAAAAAGTTTGCAAATTTCTCACTGAGCAAAAAATTTCATTGGATGTTTCTTTATTATTTTTTATTATTTCATGCTTCAATGTTGCGTTAAATAACTTCAGCTGCAGGGTTTGCATGGGTTTTTATTACTTTCATTTGCTGTTTGTTTCTGTTGATGAACAGGTTTCATAGTATGACTAAAAAGTTGTGCGGCCCGCTTACTCAGCAGTAACTGACAAAGTGGCCCGCGATAGCAAATAGGTTCATCACCCCTGATCTGTAGGATTAATTAATTATTGATTTTTTTACCATAACTTGCCAACCACTAATGCTAGATGGTCAGCCAAGGGCTCTAAAGATGCGGATACTTGCTTATTGTATTATAAAAGAATAAATGGTTAAACTGGCACTCAAAACATTTGTCAAGCCCTAATTATGTCATGCAAAAATCCCCAAACCTCCCCCAGTCGTGATGTTGCACTGAAAAAGGTTGAGATCCAATAGTTCCCGATTTTTTTAAATTGATCCTAGGAGACTTTCTGCTTATTTAGAGGGTTTGAACAGCTTTCTAGCTCTATCAGTCGGCAAGTTATTGTACAAATCAAACCCAACATAGTGGCTTTGCAGTCCTTGCAGGGTAAACTCTTTGTTTTTCATTAAAATGTCCTAAAACAGGAAGTTGCATATGTGCATATATTGAAATACTGATTCAACATAGGCCACTATAGTAGCTGACACTTAAGTGCCCAGCATATGACGCATCTTACAGCCAAAAAATGGGCTTTATGTTATCAATTTCACAAAAAAATAAACTCAAACCAGTTTCAGGAGATCATCTCACAACATATTACAGCAGAACTGAAAAATTAAAAGTGTTTTAGTTTTGGGCACCAATGGGTAAATCAGACAATACAAAAACAGGAAACAACAAGGTCTGTTTGGAAGAAAATATCACTCTACGATGATCTTCGATTTTTCTCTTCATAGAATAGAACATATCTATAGTCTTTGAATATAGTTCAGTCAAGCCCAGAGGCCAAACAGTGAATGTGCTCTTGCATTTCAGCAGCAGATGAATCCATTCACATTACTCTGGTTATATTTTATTAGAATAATCAATATAAAATATATTTGTAAAGTGAATGTGGAATTCATTAGATGGTGATTTTCAACACAAAAATTTTGTCCTAAAATGAATTGGATGTAATAAATGGTTGGATTTTGTATCTGTGGATTTAATAAGCGATTTGGCTGTGGATTAAGGAATCACTGATTTCTTTGATAAAATGTACCTGGGCTGGGCTCTAATTTGAACAAAAATGCATTTGTTTAGATCAGCAGTGGTACGTGATCTTATCACTCCATCCAGTGTTGCTTCCAACCAATCATTTCGAAAAGCAAACTGTAATCGTTTCCTTGGAAAACTGAAATCTTCTGAAGGTAGCACTTTGTCCAAACTACAAAAAAATCGCTTACAGGTAATGACTGCATAAACTTTTTTTCTATGACAACCTTTTAGTTCTTCCATTCATCTCTGTTATTCCATCTATTATTTTCTGTAACAGTATTGTTGGTTGTAAGTCTGCAAAGAAGTTCATACTTCTATTCTCCTTTTGACTTTTTAAACGGGAGTTTGTATTTTACTGCCCTGACAACACCATGAATGCTTCAGGGGATTTTTAGATGATATCATATATAATAAAAAGATGAAATTAACAAAAAAATAAAATTCTTGTGTGAAAATATTTTGTTTGGGAATTTTCTTCCAGTGTTGTTTTCTCTGCATTAAATAAAACAGCCATTGTTTTTTGTTCTATTCACATCAGAGGTGAAAATGGATCCTTAGTTCAGGAGTCAACTCTGCCAGGATTCCACATCTTTCTTTTGGATCTGGAGCCGAAGTCAAAAATTTGTGAAGAGCCAGAGCCACTTTTTATTTACAGCAGTAGTAGGAGTCTGTGTGGTCTCCATACATATAACTTCTTAAGTAAAAACATTGATGACTTTCGGTTGAATCGATGGCAGCTGGAGTCTGAACAGGAGTTGGATTCTCAAATTAAAAAAATTTTGGACCCAGATCTGGATTCAAAAATTTGGAAATGGGGTGGAGACAAGAGTCTGAAACTGTGACTCTGGCCACCTCTGATTCACATGAGAAATTGAATCAAAATTTCTCTAAAAGAGTCAAAACTTTTGTCTTTGATATCTTTGTAATTTTTTAGTGTAACAATAATACATTAATGTACCATGAACTTTGCCAAGCTTTTATTTTTTGTGCAAGATCTGCTTGTGTTAATGACATGATTATGGGCAATTGGAACTGTGTTTGATGCTAAACTACAAGAAACGTTCGATGAAGACATTCATCACGTCATCAGCAACAGTAATAAAATCAAGATTTTAAACTTCAGTGAGAATTGGAATTAACCTCAGTCAAATTGAGATCTGTGTGGATGCTGCACATAAACCTAAAAAGTCAACCTAATTGTTGAGTACCCTGGTGTTGCATAAGCAGGAAGCAAGAAAAGGAAGGGTTCCTACAGATTTGATAAGAGAAGCTCATCTCGATGGGCTGCAGCCCTCCCTGAAAAATGCAAGGCAAAAGATTCCACCGAATTTGCCTTAAGATTGGAGTTAGTCACAAAATTTCATGACACAATCCTTTTTGGTGCGTATGATACCATATTGGCTCAACATTTCCTAGAAATACAACAAAACCAATGCTTCACTTTTTACCAACAACGCCACTTAAGTAATGCCGTTTTCAGCACACTTTCCGATGAATTTAGCGGTTTCGTAGCTGTCTTTGGCACAGCCCTAAAGTAAAGAAACCAAGCAATTAAATACAAGAAAATTGGCGGTATGTGCACCTATCACAAGGAGTTTTTGTTATTTTGACAATGAATTTTTAAAGAAAAACCGAAGAAATATGATCTTGACTGGTTTTTATTACCTGAATTTCTTGAATATTGAATTTTATGATCAGATTAAACTACTGCTATGACTAGCACTTTGGCAATATTGGCGGCATTGGATTTAAATCAGGTCGCCAATCTTAGGCTGCGAAAAAATAGCTGTTCATTTATATCTGCACCATTGCAGCTTGCAACAGTGAGCTGATGAGCTCTCTAGCCGGGTTGGCATTTGAAGATGTAAGGCAGTAGTTGGTGTAGAGCATTCTTGGACAGCAAAAGGTGTGACTGATTAACATTTAAATGAAAAAGTTTTGAAACATGAGAAATCTGGCAAGCAATCAAGTAGGCCTTTCATTTCTTTGTAAGGTGAACATTGCAGCTGAAATTGATTCAGGATACAAACTTTTACTGGAAAAGTATGACAATCAAGTTGGAAAAAACAGAAATTTTGCCTAAAATCGTAAACTGTTTAAAATTTTTTTGTAAAATTTGAACTTAATTTGAGAGGACATGAATGATGAAAGTACCGACTCAAACGAAGTGACTATAGGTCTGTTGCCTTGATGCGGTTTGAATAAAACACTAAGTTTGTCTTTCTAATGGTAACGTCAAAGTAGCTGGGCGGAAGTGTCCCAAGTTCAGAGTGCGAGTGGTATTGGATTGAACTCAGCTTTGCAGCCTTCACTTTGGTGGTAGCGATAGTACTTGTAATGGGATCAGTTTTTATTTACTTTTGTGTGAGTTTCCAATTCTTTTGTGTTTCTGTTTACGCTTTAGTGTTTCGGTTAGGTTTATGGATTAGATTTGGCCACTTTAGAAAACTGATGTGAATGTTTTCTATGTATCAATAAGAAAAACTGAAAATTACAAATTTCGTAAGATTAGGTCTGCTGGAGTGGATGGAAACGCCACTAATGATTAAAAACAGCCAGGGCGACAATCCTAGATGTTCTAGCAGATATGAAAATTTGCAGCCCTCCTGATCATTTTCACCAAAAGCCGCCACTGGATTTGATAACAGTCAATATGTTTTTATTTCATTATATTTACAGCAGAATGCAACTAGATTATATATTATAGCAAGTCAGAGTTTGTGAATCCCATTGGAATGCATAATACTGGGAGGTATCAAACAAAGTTTTATATTCACATATCCTTGATCATGGAAGTTCTCTGCTATTGATTGATCACAAGCAAATGACATAAGGTGCTAAAGCGTTAGTCTCTGGGAAGTAAATAAAATCCCTCATTTTTCCTGTAGCAGACTTCAACAACAATAGATCTGGTTGGGAAAGAAAACAATAGTGTAAATTTGCTAGATGCAAGCATTTTTCTGTGTGGCTTGAGACATTTTATTTTTGACTCAATGTTAACTGAATTTAGACTGTGGGTGGACCATAGCTATCTGTTATGAAATTTTCATAAAACAGTGATCAAGCTTATATGCACAAATTATTATTTCCATAATGCTTAAAACAATAGTCATTTCCGAAATCTCCATGATTGAAAATTCTTATGTATATGTTTGGCTGCATAAAGCTGTGCAAGTTCACATGTGTAATCTCAGCCCTGGGAACGCAATGATGTTTGTGTGAAAAATGTGGATTTTGATACAAGATTTTCTTACAGAGAGAACTCCTGTTATGTAAGAACCTTGAAACACACAACACAATATGATCAGGCTGAAAATGCTATTGTGGGTAAAATGATCAACTTCATTTCAAGTCTGCAAACTACATAAACATTATGATTTAGTTCCAAGTCGTATGCTAGAACCCTAAATTGTAAGGAGTGTGTGGAAGCTACAGTTATCAGAGCATTAATACTTTTTACCCTAGGCTAGAATCTGCCAAAATGTGTTGATGAAATATGTAAGTCTAGTTAAGCTTTGATTTACAACAGTCTATGTTACAAGTCTTTCGTGACTCATATTGACATGTTCTAACAAGTAATATTTGTCGATAAACATTTACACAAAGATAATATCTATGCTATATTGATTGCATTGGATTAAGTTTGTTATGAACCAAATTCAATATTGGGAACAAAATACTCATTAATAAATATTTGTGCTCTTCAGATATGTATAATTTCTTTTCAAAAATGAGAGTATAGTACCTCATTTAATTGTTTGAATTAAAAAATTTGATGCAGGATCTACTAGAAATGCTTTCAAATTCTGTGAGGCCAGATGATCGAATCTATGCAGCACGTGCTTTATCCTCTCTTGGAATTACAGCATCTGACTTGGTGTCACCCACCTTGGTTGAACTGCTTGGTGAAGAAGCTGATGTGAATGTCAGATTTGAAATTTCAAAGGCTTTATTTAATTTTGGTATGTTTACTTAAAGAATGAAGTGAATGCAAACAAGCGAAATAGAAATTTGCTGAATTAATGAGTGGTGATTATTGTAACTTTATGTTTGTGTCGCTTAAAAATATCATCTTTTAGGCATTGAGCTCTTATTTGGGTGAGTATTCAACTGCTGATACTTGTGTTTCATTGTAGCATCTGTTTCGAGTTTTGTCACTAGGGATGGGCATTTCAGATTACTTTACTATTCCAGAATAGGTAAATCAAATCCAGAATACCGAATCCTATTTTGTTTTGTCCTACAATGCGTTCCACCAGAAAATTTCTTGAAATAGATTGCCTGCTCAAAAACCAAAGATGCCCATACAATGCACACCTCTAAATTGGGCAGTGGCAATCAACATCAAAGAATTTATTACATACAAACAACACATTCAAACCACAAGTTTAATGTAGTGGTGCATCTTGCCTAGCGCAAAGGGGCTCTGTCGCAAAAGGGCAGCTTTTGATAAAACTTTTCAGAAGAAAAACAAATTTTCTATATTGATCTTAACACTTTGGTATCCAGCCGCTCTCGGGGATTTTTGCGAAAAAAAAACACCAAAATCCACGTGGCTTTGTGCGGGAATTTCTCCGGTTCAGTAAGCGATACCGTCCCGGTCAAAAGCTCAAGACGCGGCAAGTCTTGTAGCTTGCACTCGAAAAAAAATTTTTTGGTTGGGGGTGTGGATTTTTTGTGAGTGACGTCAAAGTGGTAAACTTTTAGGCCACCTTTTCCCACTTCACCTGGCCCTGGGCTCAAACTGTTAGATGGTAGTATTTCGTTGAAGTTTTTATTGGAAACGAGGCTACAATCCGAGTTTTTTGATACTTTGAATGACCTGCTGGGGTTTCAGGTTCAAAAGTTATGATCTAAAGTAATAAAAATATTTGACTAATTAGATGATTAATTAATTTGTTTATTTCAGATCATAACTTTTCAACCAGAAATGCTAGAAAGTCGATCAAAGGCTCAAAATACTCAGACTCGAGCAGACTAGAACAGCTCTCTAGCGCAATCGGCGGAGGAGCTATGGTGTTGTTAAGGCAGCCGAAAATTGCTGGTTTAGCCACAGGAAACAGCGACCGACTGCGGTTATGTAGGTTTGCAGGCTATCATGTCGACGGTCGGACTGTTCGCAAACAAGTACATCCCACTGAATCACGAATGGAATATTACTGGGAATTATGCAGTAAAGATGCACAAAACATTAAAGCACTAATGTGACCACTATACCGGCTCTCAAAGTGTTAAGACCAGTGATAGAGTCTCGAGACTTGGTATCAGGATGAGTCTCAAGACCCATATTTGCTAGTTTCAGTCTCGAAGGTTTCAGGTCTAATCTTGGTCTGGAAGGCAACAGGTCTTGGTCACAAGTTTATTGCCTTGAGACATAGAATACTGCAACAATATGACTTAGTAAACCTTCTCCAATTAACCATGCTTGTTGTCTGCTGCATCTCCAGGTAAGAAACAGCAAAAACAGGTAGGAAAAAAGCTAGAAATTCGAAGAAATTTCAACTTCAAAGTGGTTATCAGATATTTTTGAAAAATTGTAGAAAAATGTCAGCATAATCCACAAGTTTTCAAGTCTTCGTATCAAGATTTCTTGATTGAGTCTCAAAGCTTTAACCAGGTCTTGGTCTCAAAGTTTTGGTCTAAACTACATCTCCGCTTTGTGGCGCATCAAGCTTTCAAAAAAGGTGTGTGTAGCGGAAGGGCAGCTTTTGATGTCACTTTTCAGCATGAATCCATGTTGTCTATCAAGACTAGAAATCGACCGATGAATTTTGTGATGTTACCAAAGTATCATATCAGCAAAATTCTGCCGATATACAGTATATCGGCAATATTAGCTCATAAAGCCGCTGCACTAGTTTTCTGCACAGAGTATTCGGAAACCCAAGCTGCTACTGTTGCAGCAGAACTTCGTTTCTGCCCTCTACTGCACATTGATAGGCTCAAAACGCGCAATAACACATTGCCCGATTTATTCGATCTGTCAACAGTTTGCGTTCACAATAACAGTTGCATTTCAAGGAAGATCGAGGTCCGTTCGTGCTAATGCGGTTTTCTGAACAAATGAACAT
>JGI24022J15233_10010874_pt1 | contig 10350 bp, 8 predicted proteins | sample Ectturendosymbi2_FD_15233 | JGI IMG/M metagenome (IMG submission 15233)
AAAAAATTTTTTTCGAGTGCAATCTACTAGACTGGCTGATCCGTTTGAGCCGTTGAACAGCTCTCTAGCACAATGGGCGGAGGAGCTAGGGCGTTGGTAAGGCAACCAAAAACTGCTGTTTTTTTTTTGCAAAAATCGCCGAAACCAGGTGGCTCTAAAAGTGTTAATGAAGTAGAGAGGAAAATCCTGATTCGAACAAATATGTTGTTACAGAGAGCATTAGAGTAGACAGGACTTTTGTACTCAATTTCTGGTAACTTCGCATGGTTGAACACCAGAAACTTTCGAGGTCTGAAGCATTAAAAAATGTCGCCGTAATTGAGCCATAAGCATTCAAATGTCACAATCGCATCACCAGCCATCTTCAGCGTGGTTACCGTAGCGCAGAGTTGTACGTCTGGCCAGGTTTGGACTTAAGTTGGTCAAAATGTTTCGGACCTACACACAAAATCTTTTTCACAATGAGGGACGCTTTTGTCACCAGTTACTGTTCAAGCAATCGATTCGATTAAATCTGCAATAAAAATGGTTAATTGTAAATTATTTAGTCATGTTACTTTTTTATGCTACCAATTCCCCGAGAAATCACATATCTTGACTCACTTGGGAAATTTGGCTTTCGGGCCTAAATCGGGCTCGGGCCTGTGATTTTGCTTTCGGGCTTCAACATGAAACCCAATTACAACTCTGCCGCAGCGTGAAGCAGAAATAGCAGTGTATGCATTTACCAATTTAATTTGTTAAATAAGCAACGTTAGCTGAAATAATTAGACTGGATAATGTTCTTTTCAGTAATAGCACATGCAAGACTTCATAAATCTTGATTATTTTGAAAAAAGTGCATCCAGCAATAACATACAAACTCTCACCATCTAAAATCGCATTTCGGACCCCTGAAAATGTTGTTTTGGACCCCAGGGGTCAGGGAACCCCTGGTTGGGAACCACTGGTTTAGTTGGAAGAGGCAAGCATCATTAAATCATCTGGAACGAGGAAGTTGTTGAACTTGTACCTTTTCATAGTGAGGCACTAGTAGACATGGCTTCTTGCTGTCAAACTTATTTAGATTATGCAGAAGTGTACTCACAGTCTACATCCTTTACCCATGTCATAGACCAAGGGTTCCCAACCTGGGGTACATGTACCCCCAGGGGTACATTTAAAGCTAGCAAAAGTTGAGGAAATATATTCACATATTATTTATTTCCATATATTTATACATATATCACTAAGTATTATTTCCAAAAATCATATGCTGATTGTTAAATGTGTGTATGAATGAATATGATAATATATTTTGTCATAGGAAATTTTAGGGGTACATTTTCATCTGTCAACATGCTAAAGGGGTACATGCTCATTTGTTGAAATGCTGAAGGGGTACATGGTCAGAGAATTGTTGGGAACCCCTGTCATAGACCCAAGGTGCACAGCTTTAAATACCTTCCAAGATTTTTTGGAGTGACTTAATCATGCACTTTTTTAATTCAACAAAGCAAGCTTAGACATCTGCTACATGATGTCAGGGATTTTGACAAGTTTGGTGAAAAGTTAAAGTTAGAGTAGAAAAGTACTACAGCCAGGAAAAAACTCTAGTTGTTTTTTGGCATCTTTTGGGGGCTTTGGGCTTGAATTTTCTTGGAAAGTTGATAAGGTATGTGCCACATTGGTTAATTAGCACTTCGTTGTGTAAACTTTTTTCATGTGAAACTGGTATATTGCTCATGTCAATAGTTGCCATAGTTTTCAAATTGCATTCAGACATGATGAGGATTAAACATTACACCAGTTTGAAAAGCAAGGCACTTATACTACACTCAGGGTAGTTTTGAAAAACTATGCCATATGTAAAAAGGCATTGGAGGTCATATATGCACTTCTTCAACTGTCATCCACGCAAGTGCCATATGCGTGATAGCATTTAAAACAGTTGGTTAGGACATGACATGGACAAACCTCTTTCCTTTTCCTTGAAGCATCAACAATTTGCTATGTTTTAGTGTCTCTGCTGTCAAAACACTTAATAGATCTTACAAGTGAAGCAGCTGTGAATTGCAGTTGTTGAAGTTTTACAACTAGTGTTTGAATTTTCCAGGCTGTTCATGACACCCTTGTCTGATGATATAAACAAAGAATGATTTTTGTGGCAATGCAGTTGTTTTATCAGGAAAATTGCTCTTAGGTGTGTAAGTAAACAATAATTTGGTATTTAACAATTTGTTTTTAAACAGCTTATTTTTTTAACTATTTTTGATATATGATGCTCATTTAGATCCAATCTAAAAAGCAACGGTAGCATCAGAAGCATCCTACTGAAGTACAATACTTTATCTATTTTCATTCATTCATTTTCATGCCTGCTTTTCCTCTAGGGAGGGTCATGGGTCAGCAATCCTAGGAGGATTCAAAATACCTCACAGTCAACAGCGGGTTGCAGAGTCAGAAGTAAAATATCCGACTTCGACTTTACAAACTCTCCGACTCAGACTTGGGTCATTCCATGCCAACTCAACCAGAGCTTCCATGGGTACCATCTCAGATTTTGCTCAAAATTACACCAAATGTGCCTCCATGGAAACAATGAAAAATCCCCAAGTTTCAGACCAAAGTTCCAAGCGGTTTAGATTTTATGGTCTTTTGAACTATAAGGGCCCCAACACATTTTTGCCCCCGTGGATCACCGTGCTCATTTTGGAAGGTTTGTGGAAGTCCATAACTTCATTGTTGTACAAGCTGTAAGTCTGAAAATCAGTACTCCAGGTATTTCTGGCCTGTTCTTTTTCAATCTGCAGTCGGAATTGAGCTAGGAGGTTTGGATCAAAAGTTATAAGCATCATAAAACTGCATTTTTGTTGGGCAGAGAGCATATTTGTCACATTTTGACCTCCCGCTGTGAGGTTCCCTCTTTTAAATATTCACCTGATTTATGATATTTAGAAAATATTCATTGACTACAAGCAAAATAACCTGACACAAATGGCAAATAATGGTTTTAGAGGGTACTGAAAATGGTAACAGCTCAAAAAGTAACCCTCAGACCCTCTTGTGTACGGGGGTAAATGACTGCGTAGATGGTTGCTCAGAGTGATGAAACTCTTCTCACTCAAAGATATATGCTTTAGCTATGCCTGACATAAATATAAACATCTCAACTCAACGACTTCATAGTTTACTCAACTAAAGAAAAGAAGCATTTTTCCCCCCAAAATAAGCATTTTTGCCACTAGTGGTGCTGTTGTGCACTTGTTGTTTTGGCAGAAAAATGTTCTCAAATCATCATTCCTCAAGCAAATTGAATGAATAAAGTGTCCATTTCCATGTTTTCAGGGGTGAGGATTTCAAAACTGCAGCTAAAATTGTAATGGACATTATGGTTAATAAGTTATGCTTCATTTTTGTGCATCATCAACATTTGAACTTTGGACATACAGCAAACCTCGGTTAATCCCGATTCAATTTGACTAGCGATTTCATCCAGTTTGGGCGAAGATCCGGGTTAACCGAAGATGGTTGCTTTTATAGCCTGACGTCATTTCGGTACTGAGATACCGGTGAGAATCGTTTAAAATTCAACATATTTATGACACAACAGCAGATTTTTGCAGGAGCAAAACGAATTTATTGATGTATTTACAATGGTATGTCAGATTAGTAATCGCCATATCCAGGCACTTATGAACAATCCTAAGCTAATAATTTTAGATTACTTGGCTGTGAAAAAATCTGGGGTTTTGGACTGATGCATATACTTTTTACTCAATTTGGAAGGTAATGCCCTCCAAACATCTTACTGAGTACAAGACGCTAAGGGGTAATAGTCTGCACTTCACACGCAAACTCAACACTAATCAATACACGGAAACACTGGTGCTGCGGTGTGCCTTCAACGATATGTTCAACGTGATAAGCTATGCTCGTGTGTGACGCAAGAATCGTCTCTATGGTTAGTCGGATGTTGCGTGCAGTTGCTGCCGCTGTTGTAATAATCCCTAAATGTTCGTTGTTGATCGTGAGCATGCATGTGTTGCGTCTTAAAGCTGCCGAACCTTTCGTAGAGACCAGTCAGCACACTTACTTCACTGAAAAATCCGGATTACGAGATGTGAAAAGAGCAGATTTTATCCAGTATTGGCAAAGATCCGGATTAAAAAATCCGGATAAATCGAATATTTTTATAAAGAAAAACGAAAGAAATCATTCGTACCACCAATTTTATCCGGTTTTGCCGAAGATCCGGTTTAACCAAGGTTTACTGTATTTCAAACTTTCAAGATGAACTTATTTTTTTCGGAAAAGATCCATGACCGAGAGTTGCCCTTAGCTTTCAGCAAGTGGCAGTTTCAAGAAGAGGTCATTAAGAGACTTATCTCAGGTCCCCCCAGGGCCCCTCCTCAAGGTGTTTTGTGTGTAAATTTTTTCCCTTTTTTGGTGAAAACTGATTATTCACTCATATTCTTCGAAAGCAAATCGTAAGTGCTTTGCTTTCAAAGAGCTCTCAGCAACAACTGCAATGAGTAAGTGCTCTACTTTCAATTGGGCCCCTCAACAGCAACTGCAATGTGTAAGTGCTCGTTTTCAAAGGGGCCCCAACAGCAACTGTAATGTGTAAATAAGGAAAAGGCTCAAGCCAACCTTAATACCTTAAAAATTGTGGGTTGAAATTTGTTCCATAAAGTTCTGAAAAGACCCTGTCAAGTAACCGCACAGATTTATACCAAATGATAATTTCCCCCTTCCTCAGCTTGGGCAAAACGTCCCACCTATCCACTTCCTAGGCTTGATCAAAATGTCTTACGATGGTTGACTAAGTATGATGAGATCATCAGAGGCCCCCTATTTTCAGCCTTGCCTTGGATTCCCCTAACCCTAAGTCTACCACTGCTAACAACTTCACAAGTTTCTCAGCATGAGCCTTCTTTGAACTGTCATACGGGATGATTTTGCACAGGAACCTAGAGTAATTGGTAGGCATGTTTAAGGCACAGTGAGACAGCTGAATTATTTGGAAAGGCTTTTATGAGATTTATAATAATGTTTGCAAAATGTAATGTAGAACCAATATGAAATAAATGATATATTTGAGAAACGTACTGCAGGCAAACATATCAGTTTTTAATACCTCTATGGCATGTTTAATAAAAATCTTCTAAGAATGAAAAAGAGGGTTTGACAGTGTCTGTTCAAGAAGTTGTCATGAAAATAAGTAATACATTTGACAACTTCAGGCAGAACAATTTCATTTTCAAGTCACAGGCAAAATACACAACCAAACTCAAGAGAAACTCTTCCCCAACCCAAACGTTAATCATACTGGACTTTGCAGAGACACAGCTCTCTTTGCTAGGATGCTGTCCAAAGCCTCCATTGAAAGATTGCACAGGCCATACTGCGTCTTTTTATTATGTATTTTATAGCAGGGGTTCCCAACCTTTCTCTGACCATGTACCCCTTCAGCATTTCGACAGATGAACATGTACCCCTAAAATTTCTTATGACAAAATGTTTTATCATGATTAATCAAAGATATATTTGAAATTATGCATATAACCCTTTTTGAAAGTAATATTTACTGATGTATATATAAATATTTGGAAATAAAAGATATGTAAATATATATCTCTCTTCTATTGCTAACCTTAAATGTGCTGCTTTGGATACGCAAATGTACCCCATGTGGTATTCAAAGTAATGAATTGTGAAATCAGTTTTCAAGACCTGGAAAAAGTATTGAATTTGGCCAAAATAAACTATTGAAAAAGTATGAAAGTCCTAATAGGAAAGGACATCATAAAGTTACTGAGCAGAATCATCTCTTATTCTAGTGATTAGTTATATCTGTAAGCATTAAAATTGTTACTGATTCAAAATTCATAGAACATCCCAGAGCAATTGACATACGTATACAGCAATACCAATTACTCAATGTACGGTGCAAACTCTTCTTGTATGACAAGTGGTGGGCTTAAGGTGAGGGGCCCAGGGCAAGGCTGAAAATGAGGGTACTCTGATAATGTCATCATACTCAGCCAACCATGATAAGACCTTTCGATCAAGCCTAGGAGGGGGAAATTATATTCATTGGTTTTAATTTTTGCTATTACTTGATGGAACCTTTCAGAAATTATTGGAAGAAAATTCAACCTACAGTTTTTCAAGGTATTGAAGTTGGTTTGAAACTTTTTCATATTTGCACATTACAGTTTCTGTTGGGGGCCTCTTTGAAAGTAAAGTACTTACACAATTAAGTTGCAAATTGGAGGCGTCTTAAACAAAGTAACTACACATTGCAGTTGCTGTTGAGGGCCCTTTGAAAGCAGATTGGTTGCACATTGAAATCACTGTTGAGGCCCCTATTGAAAGCAGAGCACTTGCATAGTATAGTTGCTATTGACGACCTCTTGAAAAGCTGGTTACTTCTGCATTGCTGTGACTGTTGATAGCCCTTTAATAGCAAAGTACTTACTTATGATCTGCTTTCAAATGTATTTTATGCTAAGTGGATATTACATTTTCACCAAAACAGAGAAAATTCACATGCAACATTTCAGAAGAAAATAAGTTCATTTTGGAAGTTAGAAACATGTCCAAAGTTCAAATGTTGATGATGCATGAAAATGTAAGGATAACTTATAAACCATAGTGTCCATTACAATTAAACAAGTGCACAACAGCACCACTAGTGGCAAAAATGCTTATTTTGGGGGGAAAATGCTTCTTTTCTTTAGCTGAGTAAACTATGAAGTTGTTGAGTTGAGATGTTTATATTTATGTCAGGCATAGCTAAAGCATATATCTTTGAGTGAGGAAAGTTTCATCCCTCTGAGAAACCATCTACGCAGTCATTTACCCCCGTACACAAGAGGGTCTGACGGCTACTTTTTGAGCTGCTATCATTTTCAGTACCCTCTAAAACCATTATTTGCCATTTGTGTCAGGTTATTTTGCTTGTAGTCAATGAATATTTCCTAAATGTCATAAATCAGGTGAATATTTAGATCTTGACCAAGAAGGGACCTCACAGCAGGTGGTCAAAGTGTGACAAATATGCTCTCTGCCCAACAACAATCCAGTTTTGAGATGCTTATAACTTTTGACCCAAATCTCGTAGCCTAATTCCGACTGCAGATTGAAAAAGAGCAGGCCAGAAATATCTGGAGTATCAATTTTCAGACTTATAGCTTGTACAACAATGAAGTTATGGACTTCCAAAAAACCTTTCAAAATGAGCATGGTGATCCACGGGGGCAAAAATGTGTTGGGGCCCTTACAGTTCAAAAGGCCATAAAATGTAATCCGCTTGGAATTTTGGTCTGAAACTTGGGGATTTTTCATTGTTCCCATGGAGGCACATTTGGTGCAATTTTGAGCAAAACTGAGACAGTGCCCAGGAACTTTCCTCAATATTGGTTGAGTTGGCATGGAATGACCCACTTTCCAATATCTCCNACNTTTCCAAAATTTCCGACTCCTTAACATAAAAGGAATGAAATTTGGCTGTTAAAATCAATGGAAATCNTGGTACACAGCAAGAATTCTCTGTTTCAACAAAAGTTTCAAAAGAAATTGTACCATTTCAACTGGAATTCCCAATTNAGGAGTGTGATGTAAAAAATGATCCAATCGAAAAACCNGAGTCGGGACAAAAAAATCTGACTCTGACTCCCAGTTTTGTTAGGAATCCAACTCCATCCAAAAACCTCCAACTCCTTACGACTTTGCAACCCTGGTCAACAGGTAATTCTGCTGGCTCCACACCAAGGGGGGACCAAGCAAGGTCGGATATGTAGTCACTCCATGTGGTCCTTGGACGACCTCTGGGCCGCTTTCCCTGTGGGTTTAGCCAGCAGGACTTGCCTCGCCAGTCTTTCTTGGAGCATTCTGGACACATAGCTGAACTAATGTAGCTGGGATCTCTAGATTCAGAGGAAAAGTGGTTTGACATTCAGGGTTCGGTGAATTTTACAGGAATTTCTGTATCTATTTCTTGAATCTTGGAAGTCTTTTAATAAACAATAGTGTCCACCAAGCATCATAATGCAACTGGGAAAAGTAGTTTCCCAAACTTGGGAAATTTGTATGGCAAGTAAAGATCAGAAAAAGTTCAACTTTCAGCAATACAATTTGCAAAAAATTATCCACGAGACTGGCTGTCGGTGATCATCGTTGGAAAATTGTTGGTGGCAGGCTGCTGTAGGCACGGCACCACTGCAAGTTAAGCACCTTTGATTCTTTTGTGTTTATTTATTTGGAGTAGATTGAAACCAACTGCAAATATAACGATTTGACAAAACCATTTATAAAGATAATGGTTTGGCTAAAACCAACTATGAATATAATCATTTGACTGAAACTAACTGTAAATATAATTATTATTTTACTGAAGCAGCCAATTACAAATATAAACTAAAACAAACTATAAATACAATGATTTGACTAATGCAAACTATAAATATGATTTGACATCTGTACGTGACACAATAATGAGTCTGGTAATATTTGCATATATGCAATTGTCAAATCATAAGCTTTTAGAAAAATGAGGCGATGCAATTTTAAGTTTTGATAATAATGCACTTTGATAAACAATAGTTTGTACTTTGGGGAAGTTTGCTTGCTAATGTTATTCATGTAGATTTTTGACTGCTACATTATTCACGTGTACATGAGATTCCATGCCCAGGGGTGGAGTGAACTGAAGCAAGTTATCTTTTTTACATGTTTGTGATGTTCAGTGCAAGATTCTCATGTCAAGCTGAGTAGCCCTTTCGTTTTTACTGCATGTAACATGTGCAGCCTGCTATGGTAGTAATCATGCCAGTATTTCGCAATTTGAGAAAGCGGTGGGTTTTGGCGGCTATATTTTGCACATCACTAGTATACTTTGCTTACAACACTGTTCCAAGGCTGCCGAAGACAGAGACAAAAAACCGAAACATGGCTCAGGTATTTATGATTTTGGCTTTTCAACTTGGTATTTTCAAGTTGTGGTTTGAAGTGAAAAATTCAGGTTAGTGAATCGTTACTGATGATGAAAACTGATTTCGTTGAAATCATTGCTTGTTTCTTCACGACACTGCAAGACTTCCTCAAGTGTTTGTCTGTTCCAAATTCACAGTGTGTTTTGTAAAAATTCTCGATGTATTTAAATATCAGCAATGCTTGTGATAGGTCACAAATCTGTTTCAGTTCAAAAGATGTTGAAAACGGAATTTTTCACCGATTAAATCGGTGAATTTCAACCTAAGTGTTCATGTATCGAATAGCCGTATGCATGCCAACGTGGCCTAAACAGCACTGCTGAACATCAGCCACTTATTACCCAGTGATGTGATACGAAGCAACGTATTTTCTGATAAATGCAAAAACACACGATTAATGGTTTTTGGAGCAGTGCCTACGTGCCTCAACACCTGTTTCACCGTAACTTTTGTTTTGGTTTTTGCCATGCCAACGATTGTTACAAATTGTTGTTATGCAAGTGAATTGCTATGCCGCTATTGTCGTGGCGCTTACATTGATTTTTCACTTGGAGTCTTACCTTAGTTGCAAACCTGTGTCTAGATTGCTGAATACCACAAAAAAGCAGAGGGTCTTGTACGCTCCCTAAAATGGCACATACCCGACAAAGCAGGCAATTCCACTGGCGGCGCTCAGTTGGACGACACAACGACGCACTGTCAAAATTCCTTACAGGTATTACGCGTTGCCTGTAGAGAAAATTCCGATGCATCAAGTAGTGATTTACAAAGGCATTAATATAATATATTTGTCCCCAGGGTCGTACGTTGATTGCCGACAACAAAGGGTATGTTTGCAACCGAGCAGACGTTAACAGTAATGGCTGCTGCGACAAGGGAGGTGAAGATACGAAGAGGTGAGTAGCATCCGATGTCCCTTCAAGGAACTCCGAGTAGCCAAAGTCAGTAGGTTGTTTTTTGAATGAATAAACCAGCTATGTCCAATCCGTGGGCTGCATGCGGCCCAGTTTAGGTTTTCGCTCTAGTACAGGTAGCCGACATACTGACAACCTGTACTTATTTTGATAATCTTGAATTTGACATTTTTGATGCAGGTGGTCCTCAGTGCCACTTTATCACGTCTGTAGTGCGTGCTGGGAGATTTCCATGTGTCCACTGACACCTTAGTGCAAAACGTTTTACTAGTTTTCTGATTTCTATCCTTGGTCTATTCATACTATTGGCACTAAACTTGTCTATGAAATCACACTAACGGAAAGGTTCAAGATGCCAAAGAGTTGAAAAGACGTTTGGTGGTACAGAACTTGAAGATGGCGTGAAGTAAGAGATTCATCCCAAAGCTTTTCGTCTGACACTCTTCAAGGGACATCGT
>JGI24022J15233_10010880_pt1 | contig 10348 bp, 5 predicted proteins | sample Ectturendosymbi2_FD_15233 | JGI IMG/M metagenome (IMG submission 15233)
ATGCTTCATTCCATTGCAATAAATGTAACGTTGTCACACGTCGTTTGCAATAAGAAACAAAAATCACGTGTAGCAATCTGTCACACATATAAATGCTTGTACGTATGCTTGTAAACAAGTATTCTAATAAAAGTCTCTTGAAAGCAAAGCTAACTGCAGTCAAATTTAGGTTACTCTGGAACGTTGCTCCTTGCGTCTTCAAATATCTAAAACTAACAAAAAAAAGTCTCACAGCGGCTAAAGCAGAGTTTCCCAACTTTTTTCCGACCACGAACCCCTTCAGTATTTTCGACGGATGAGCATGCAACTCTAAAGAAACATGATCACATTTGACATTCGCTTGATTTTTTTTTTCTTTTTCCCAAGTACTGTACCATGACTAATCGTAGACATGGACGTCGGAGGGGGAGGCATAGGCCCTTCTTGGATTTTGAAATGTGACATTTTTCCATGAAAGTTTTAGCAAAAAATGTTGTTTTCTCACATTCGAGTGGCTATAATTAAATTTTGCTACGTTTGGCCCCCCTCTGAAAAAATCTTTTTGACTATCCCGGGAAAATCCGCTATTGGTCCACCCTGGAAAAAATCCTTCCTACGCCCATGAACATAGATGTATTTAACAATAAGCATATAGTGATTTTGAAAAGGATATTCACTGTTGTACGTGTCAATATTGGAAATAACCAGACGAGCCCTAGCTTTGCAGCAAGCTGTTTGAGGAATCTCCAGCTTGGTCCTGCTTCCATCTTTTTGCGATGTTCCAAACTTGTACGTATCATTCAGCACTAATTGTTAAGTCACAGCAGTGACGAACACAAGAGAATCATATCGCAATTTAATTGGACAAGAAAACTAGTTTCACGTATTTCAACACATCTTCAGTCCTGCCCAGCCTGTATGAAAGTTACTAGCGAATGTTGACATTGAAACAATTATAGAAAACCACAAATTGTTGCTATGAACAATTCTGAAGAGTAGATTAACTAGCCATTTAGGAGTTACCAGCATGTCTGGTTAAGGAGTTGTAGGAAGTATAGCTCTTGTGCTTTTTCCCCTTTCTTGTCAAATTTGGTCTTTGCTTACCTTTCGTTTTGTTCTTTGAAAGGTTTGGCTGACTCATTCACTTCATGGTCATTTCGCCAATCTTCGCATTCTTTCGTTGAAACAAGAAGTGCTTCATTAAAAATAAAATTGAAGTGATTGAATGAATCGCTGACTCCTATTTGTTCTTTGGAAAAAGGAAGCGATTGTCATGTTATGGAATGGGGTTTAGAGAGAGTTCCTGAATGGGATTCATTTTTTTCTTCTAAGCACTTCCAGCAATAGACGTTTGTTTGCGTCATGCGATCGCGCAAATTTTCGCAAACGTTGATTTGCCTCCTTATGCTTTGACAAACGCATATGAGGCGGTGTTTCCATTTCCCCATTCATCCTGTCCCTGTTATCTTCGTTGCTACTAACCCCAATCCTCTTCCCCGTCCGTTCCGCATTCGGATTCCAACTGGACAAGTGACAAGGCGAGTGACTCAGTTCACGCCACTGCTATTTCCAAGGATATCTTGCGGCATAATGTTCTGAAGGAAAATGGAGCCCTTGTTCGAATTTATCTAACAAGGCGTTATCGGCTTTAAATTTCTTAAGAAAAGTAAATACACTGCAGCAAACGACACATCTGCGGCACAGACGATGGCAACGCTTTGGTCAGGCGTTTATGATGCGGCAGGTTACGGGTTGTTGGTTTTACTGCGTTTTACGTTGCTGTAAATTGCCCACATTAAAGATTGTTTGTCGCAAAGTTGTTTTCCCTTCCAGAAAAGCTAAAGCGGTACACCAAACGATAGGGACTTTAGCCGATTCCCCGACTAAATGCAACGTTTCAGTGGTTTTATGCATTGCAAACATTTACGAGTACAGCGTGCGTGCTTATGCTCACAATAATTTTGTGACAATCACGTTCACATACGTCTGTTAAAGCCTTTGATATGGTGAGATATTGCCTTTGAGATCGAGATTACTTGCGTTCGTGTGTGCAAGCTGCGCAATCATTGTAAACCATTTGGACGCAACTTCCAGATGTCTGACAAAGGCAGTTACGTTTTTGCTGTGCTACTGACTTGTCACATGATTGATTGCAGGAAGTTCGAGCGCCATGTGCATTTGTTCTTCATGTGACGTTATTTTATTCGGACACTTCTGACGGTTGGCCAACTGCTTCATCGCGATTATAACCGTGAAGAACACACTCTTTTCATTTTTACAAAGGCATAATGTTTTCCAGCCAATGTGACAAATTCTGGTATCATTGGTCTGGCCTTTGTCTTCGAGACCAAATCGTCCCTGTAGCTAATCAACACACAGTACGCCTGGCAAGAAGGCCACAGTATTGCCACTCGAGTCAGTCTGGTTAACATTAGTTTGTTACCTTCTTCAACATCAGATTACATTAGATGTGTACGTTACAGTTTCATATAAGCTAACTTCTATTATCATTGCCTAACAAAGCGCGATAAACCTAGTTGAATTTTAAAATAGAGCGAAGTGTCGTCATTCAAATGGAGAGGTCAATCATGCGTACCTAAAAATGTTAATCCCAATGCATTGAAGAGAGTTTCTTCAGTTAGGAATGATAACAAAGCAAACATGAGGGTTAAGAAAATGATGAAACAAAATAAATGTGCATGAATCAAACCTGTTTTCATCCTAAATGTAGAGGAAACGTGGAAAAAAGACATAGCCCAGTCAACATCAGATTTGGTGTCGAAACATCAGACATCAGAAATCTCAAAACATCAGATCAGATGTTGAAACATCAGAAGTGGCAACACTGTTACAGTACCAATTTCAAGGTCTTGGGTAGACCAGGCCGAGAGTCGAAGTCCAAACCTACCAGAACCATAGCTGACGCACTTACCACCAGGCCACGGGCTGTTTGCAAGCTACGTTTTGCTGCAGAAAGAGACAAAGTGCTTTAATTACTTTCGGAAAGCGCGTGACGTCATGTTTTCGTGAAGAAGACTTCAAATACGACTCTAAGACTGAAAACATAAGGCCCATACCAAAAGACTGCTGCATTTGGAGCCAAACGCGTATATGTTCAACATTCCAGAAAATCGCTGACTCTTGGAGTGTTCAAGCGTCAGCAACATCACCTCGTGCTGTGCAAGTCCAGGTATGTATATTGGAGCTTCACGTGACAAATTACTAAATTACTAGTTGCAAGTGGTTGTGTGTTCATGTTTTCCATGCTTGTTTGTGCTGGTTGATTACTTGCAGTTGCTTGCACTGGCATCTCAAAAACCATTATGCTGTTGATTACTTAATCGTAATGAACTTTTTACAGAGGTGGGTTTTGGGTTGCGTGGTTCGTAGAGTAACCCGCCACTCCAAGATGAACATCAGCAATATCCAAAGCGACAGGGCACTTTATTCTTACGCCGCTTTCTTGAACGTGTTTCCTAAAGACGCCATTGCCGAATCCACCGACTAACTACCTCAGAGATTCATTATTTAATTACTACAAAAAGTGTACTATTTGGTTTGTCCTTAGTAAAGAACAAACAAAGGTTAAGCCATTTTCCATTCCCACACCAAAGTGTCTCTGAGGTTTGTGCGCGTCGCGTTCAGCCGGGGAACGATGTAAAGTGTTACCTTTTTACTGCATCGAAAACCATCAGAAGCGATCAGAAAGGAACTAATATGAAAGGGTGACTCCACAGTGGTCGAAGCGCGAAAAGAGGCTTGTCACTCACTAACGATTCTTACGCCACTGGAAGGACAACTCATTTCGAAGACAAACGAACAGGTCTCGCCAGTAGCTGTCGTCTGTCGATCACAAAGGAATTCCAGATAGAATCATGTGGGTCTTGGCCCACCTTTGATTTTGAAATTTTCAGCAAAAAAGGTTGTTGTTTTAGTTTTGAGTGGGAAAAAACAAATTTCGCCACTTTTGGCCCCCCTGGAAAAAATCCTTCCGACGCCCACGGATAGAATCCATCCGTTAACAAGTAAGGTCAATTGTCCATACAAATCTACTTGGATTGCTTCATGCCTGATATGCTTTTGAGCAGCTTGTAGTTCAGGGAAAACCAAAAACTGCGAATTAGGTGGACTCCGAGAAGGTTTCGCATGAATACGCTTTTTATGGTGCAAACATTGAGGACTCCATTAAAAGAACAAACAAAGGACTGTCAACCGTGTACAGAGCCTTTTGCATGTTGGAGCTACCTACCCTTTGAAAACTAGTTTAGTATTTACTTTTCTTTTCAATTTCTAACCAGGAGCTCGTGCCGCTAGTCAGGGCGGGCCCTAGCAAGTGCGGGGCTCAATGCAAAACCTAGGCGCGGGACCCCTCTGAGCAGAGGTATAATGACATCATTGTGCTCAGTCAGTCAACCGTGGTACGATCTTTTTATGAAGATGTTTTGCAGAATAATTATGTGAGTATCAAACAGACGTCAAGAAACAACATGCTACTGTGGTGGATACTAGAAAGTATACCGTTATGCCAGTACCACTCATAATTAAGCCGAAAATTTTGCAATGGAGATCCTAGCGGAGAGTGCAAGTGCAAAGTCATGTCAATTAAACTAAACTGGCAAGCGAATTGAACTTGCAAAGCAACTTCTTCGCTTTTGTTGAACTGCACTTTTGTTCGAAGAGCAACTGACTTGGAGAAAACTGCTAGCACCTAACATGAACTGATTACCTTTCTCACTTTTGGTAACCACAAGCGAAGAAGCGTTCTTGGCAACGTTTGGAGGCGCGATCAGCTACAGCATCTGCTTTATGACGCAATACATGAAAAGAACCAGATTTCACAAGAGAGGAACCCGTCCAAAGTTCCCCTAAAATCCAATTTCAAAGTTCCCCTAAAATCCAACAGAGTACCAAATTATATTTAATGCATGGACTTGGAATGCAAACTGTTCTTTATGAATTAGAAATGTAATAAAACTATCACGTCAAAGATGCAGAAACACTTATCAAAAGCAATATATATATGCGCATAGTTGATTGATGAAATAGAAACGTATAACCGCCCAATATACTGATAAACTGGAACGAGTGTGCTGGCTGACATTCACAATTTTTGGCTTGCCTGGTTTTAAGCTGCAAGGAAGCTTTAAGTGTCCTTTACGCTCATGAACGTGGCATTTGGAGTTGTGGCTTTTCCACCTATTTTCGCTCGCAGATAGGCAAAACAATAAATATTGGTGGGACGTCAAATGATAAAAGTACTTGCACGACCGACAAATAACGCGGAACAATTTTGTAGACAAAGGAAAGAGAAAAATTTTAAGTGCAAACACTTCACAAAATTTTTCGTTGGTTTTCATGAGATTTTTGGTTTCCACTGGTTCAACCTCGCATCTTTTGTCATTTGCTTCAATGTCGCAAAGTCAATTTTATTTTGACAAAATATTAAAATTCGTATATAGTCTTTGTTAAAATCTGCCATGAAACAAAACTGCAAGCCTTTGTCAAAATGCAGATGACCCGCAACCCAGAGTTGTGAACGGTCCTCAATTTGAAGCTTGAACCCGAAATCAAAAGCCCGAACCTGACAGTTATGTTTAAAGCCCGATTTAGGCCCGAAAGCCAAATTTACGGAGTGAATCAAGATGTGTACAACAGCGGTACATCGGTAGCGTAGCAATGTAAACATGACTAAGTAATTCACAACTAATCATTTTTAATCAAGATTTAATCAACGCGATCGTTTCAACAGTAACTGGCGACAAANGTATCCGTCGTTGCAAAAAANTTTGCATGCAGGCCCGATATCGGCACGAANCATTTTGACAAACTTAATCCCGAACCCGGCCCGAAAAGCCCGGCCCGAGCTACAACTCTGCCGCAACCAACCAAAAACTTTCCAAAGCAGAAAGATATTTCGAGAACTTAACAACGTTAAGTTGGCAGAAGTGCCATCAAATTTAGTACGACAGACACTCACCTTGACCTGCTCATTGCGAGTTGAATCACTGCATAGTTTGTTTGCAATAGCTGTAGATCTATTGCACTCTTAACTGGCACTAGCAACAACTAAGCTCCATCCATAACGAGTGGGATATGGTGGAGCGCAGATATAACGCTTTGTGCAGCATGAGAATTGAGCACGTTTGATAATGTTCAGTCGAGGAAATTCATCGTTCGTTCAAATGAGATAATTGTTTGCTAACAATAAGATTTATCAACCGTTTCTACTGAATTCTCGAGCTCAAGGAGTATCTGGAAAACACGAACAACCTTCCCAAACACCATGGCGCAGGGCATCCAGAGGCGTGGGGCCCAATGCAGCTGCATCGGCTGCATCGGCTTAAGGCCGGCCCTGCCGCTAGTTACAAGTTCACGCGTTTTGCTGGAACTGACTCACCAAAAGTGCAGCATTCACCATGAAAGTAGCTGCATGTCACAAGGCGCAAGGAAGCGGAGGTTACCACCGCAGACCACTCGTGACACCCCTAAAGGAGTACAAAGCGACTATAACTGACGTGGGAAATAATTATTGTTGCATAAACGTATACATGCTATGCGAAGGTTAGTAATGATGCACCTTGGTGCGATATATTAATTAAGTATGGCACTGATACCAGACACCAGACATGCAAGACGATTGATGACAGACCAATTTCCTTGTATTGATAAAACGTTGAATAAGAAATAAGTGGTTGTCTATTCTTCACGTGTTTCACTCTTGTTTCACGGTCTACCGAAAGAAATCCTTTCCCAACAACGAATCAGACACTAAGATCGTACAGAGTATATATTTCACCTGTGAAGTGGGCATCATCAGCTCTTATTCAAATATAATTTCTGGTTTCCCTTTAGAATTCCGCTTGCTTTTATTGGTCAGCGCTTCTGTTTCTTATTCTATTTTAGTCTTTCCAGCTTCATAGATTTTTATTCTTACTGACACGGTTTGCTTGCATTTTATTATCAAGGTCATGTTTCCCCCGGTGGTATGATGCTTGGGTCAAATAGCTTCTTACTTCATATTGCACGATTGCCCTTCGGTTGAGTACATCTTTGTGCGACAGGTAGCAAATGATTCAATGGCTTTCATTACAAGTTGCTTCGCCCTGATCAAGACAGGTAGCTGCCTTCTGTAGAAGCATTGGCCAAAATTGAAATGCGTTTCAGTTCACTAGACGAGCTCCCTTTCATATTGGCGTAAATCCCAGCCTGCAACCAACAGAGTCGTTGTTGTTTCGTATTTTCCATAACTTTCGGAAAAGCTGAAGCGACGCTTATGTCACAAGATGAAAACTTTTAGAAAACCAACGAGAAAGATTGGCAACATCCTTTTGTCTCATGGAGATCCTGTTCAACCAAAACAACGCTTTGGTACAGTCCATCGCATTACCAGCAAGAATTGTAACTTAAGCGCAGAAACGTAGTCGAAGGATTGTTACCAACACAGGTAGCAAAAATGTGGTCTGGAAAACTCCGAATCAGGTGCATATCGATTGCTTCTACAGACGTCTATCTAGGCAGACTTGTATTTATTATTAGGATGAAAACTAATGTGTCTTTTCGTGCACCCTGTACTTATATCTTTTGCGAAACCCAAGAATACAAACGCTTCGCGTAGCGCATACAGTGCACTCTTTGTTTCACCTGCCGCAACCACCGTGCCGGATGTAACGCGTGGTCGTGCTGTTACCGCAACGGCCATACTATGCGTATGAGCATCAACAATGAAAGAGATAGTGATTCGTGGTGCATAGCGACAAGATATGCGCAGTGGCGTATGTGACGGGAGGCAGGGTGCGAACCGCTGCCCCTGGCAAGTTACATGTACAGTCAAACCTGGAACCCCACTCAGCTTCTATTTCGGTATTTAGTATTCTTTAGGTTTTCAGCAGGTTGTTTTTTGCGTTTTTCTTGGTGTTTTTCAGTGATTAAGCGTTTTAGTGTGTCATCCACATCCGGATTAACTATCACTTCTGAACTTTTTTTCTGAATGTTGGTTAGCGGGTGCCCTTCAGCAAAAATTTCCCACCCTGTCTCAAATTTCTATGTATGCCACTGCATATGAACAACCAAGAAACATTATTCGAAATGACTTGAACGCCTTATCAAAGCCTAAACTCACTTTCCATTGTATAACCATATCACAGGTTCAAACTTTGCACCTTAAAATGAGTTTTGAAGATCTTATCATCCTTGACATAAGATCCAACCGATGCAAACCAGTACGAAGGAAGAAGGTTGTGATCTTTCTCATCCTACACCAAGCAAAAATCTGTTGGAAAAACTGAAAAACCGGCAGATGAGTCTACACAAGCAGTGTTCATCTTTTGAAACAAAACTTGTTGCTTAGCAATGAACTGTGACCATAGTAAATAGTACTTATGAAGCGCACTATTCTCTGTTATCCATTAAAAACACCTGGTGAAGTTTACACTTAATGTTCAGCATTATAAAACACACAGTAATGCTGTGTAACGGTTTTCCCCTGTTTGAGGTGCTAACAATTACAGCATCAAACACGTTGGAGGTGTCAAAGGTGCAAAGTCGAATCAATAATAATCAAGAAAATACCAAATGTCTTGTTCTGACCTATACCACAAAGAAAAACAGACGGAAGTGCAACAAACAAGAAGTGTGTATTGGAGAAAGCAACAAACGTAATAGAACTTTATTGGCAATAATGAGAGCACGTTAGTATCACTTGAAAAATAAATTTCGTGCAAACAAATAGGAATGCGGCGAGTTCTTAACAACACTTCCCAAAGAATAACTACAACGGTACGAACCACAGCGTACATGAACACTGGCAAATCCAAATACTGACAAAAATCAATTTAGTGGTTGGCGCCATATGTGGCAGTGCACAATGCGGCTTGCCACACCAAGCAAAAGGCACAAATGTTCTCAGCGATATATCCTGCGGAGACACAAGCTTCTTCGAACTTCACTATGCAAAGTAATGACCGCAGCGTGCAACAGCATGGTGAAATACTGTGCAAGAGTTGTCTCGCCAAGCGGTAGTCATGGCGATGGCCAGTGTTATGGTGAGGAACCACAGACCTGCTACGAAGTTTACCACGGGAAAAATACGACAGTTTCCAGCAATACGTCAGGGTGTTGTAGCCTGTTTCGTTGTGATACGTGCTTTGTGTGACGAAAGTCTGTCCAACTTTTCTTTGAACAAAAATAATTGTTTCCACAAATGGCTAAATTGCCTGAGGAAATCAAAGTTCTGTTTAATTTATTTCGAATAAAAAAGGCTTATGTCTATAAAGAGGTAAAACGCCTTTCACAGTTGAATTCCTGTTCAAAACAAATTTGTCACGATTGTGGCATGTGCGACCACACGAACAAAGCCATGACACCATGGTGTACGCCACAGCGATCTTGAGGCGCAATTTTCCGATTTCTGAAGCGGTTGAACGTTGTCGTGATTGACTAGACAAGTCAACCATTGCGATTCGCACTTAGAAAATATAACATGTCCTTTTGTCTGACTACAGCAGCTTTAACTCACTGTCAGCAAAAGGGTTTCTTTGGGTAAACGCCAATATATTCAGTTATATGCGGTAATCGACATCTCGTACACTTATGGTATCCTAAGGAAATGTAGGTGATGTACTTCTTTGCACGTATTAGCGAACAAGCACCACTGCTGATGCTAATTGCATTTACGACTGAATGGACGCCTTTTTTGCAAAGAGTCACGCTCAAAGGAATCAGAATAAAATAAACCTCGCAAGAGAAGATACATGTCTTAAGACTTTTGTCAGTAACAATTGGAGACAAACGTTTTTAATGCCTTTCACGAAACTTTCAAAACAACAAATGCAATTGTGTTTGTTTGTATGTCACATAATAAGCTGATATTGTGATGATTGGTCAAGAACAAAGAAATCATAGTTCCAAATGCTAGAAAGTAACGAAAACAACCCAAATTAAATTGCATTTCTATGAATAATGCAATGCTCTGTAAGGTTGCAACTATTCTATTGTTTTATTTGTCTGATCAAACGCTTTTTTCCTGATAAGAAGTTTCACCTAATTTCACAGGCGTTTACAGTAAGGCTTGAAGCAGAGTGGAACCGGGAGTCTTGACAAGTTGCATGAGAATTTCAAAAACTTATCTACACGCATGAATGATCTTTGTTAAAATCAAGTGCATCCGTCCCATTAGTTGCGCTTGATAACTTGTATAAGTTGAATTGTTTTTTGTTAATTGTTTTCGCCTCGTTGTTTCGATTACGTCGTTGTTTTATTACTGCGTAGTTACTTTCGTGGATTGTGCGCATTTGTATGATTTCGCCATGGGCAAGAATGTGACCAAACGTTTTGACCCAAGAGCCAAATTCGCTACTGCCTGGCCACTGGA
>JGI24022J15233_10010881_pt1 | contig 10348 bp, 9 predicted proteins | sample Ectturendosymbi2_FD_15233 | JGI IMG/M metagenome (IMG submission 15233)
ACTTGTTCCTATCTGGCTGTATTTCAAAGACTACGTCCGCTCTCTACAGAATTAAACAGCTCTATGACGTCACGGCGTACGGTGATGAGTTAGCGAAAGGACAGATCGTTCAGTTGAGGAGAAAACGCTAATAATCTCGTCATATGATATAGCAAGATGTGTGATCTCCAGGGTTGTCCATGGGACATATTTATCTGTCCCATTCCCATCCCATAGCAATTTATGCCTGTCCCATCCCATGGGATTCCCATAGGAATGACATTCCCATGGACAACCCTGTCAGGCTTGTCCATGGGACATATTTATCTGTCCCATTCCCATCCCATAGCAATTTATGCCTGTTTCATCCCAAGGGACGTTTCCCGTGGGATTCCCATGGACAAGCCTGGTGATCTCAATTTACTTTTCCGACGTGATAAATACGCCTGACTTCAGTTGTTCAGTTTCTCGGCTTATTATACGTTAAACTGAGAACTGCGTCACTGTTCGAGTATTGCAAGTACCGCGTAAAAAGTAAATAAGGTGCAGGTCAAAGTGTGCAGCCATCTTTTCTTTACGAAGCAATTAACGCGCTTGTAATCAGCAACTCACTGCAGTTGCGCATTTTTTGAATAACACATTGACAATACATTTCCAACAATGCAAACAATTTACAAAGGGGTTGACAAATGTGCTGAAAGTGACCTTTCGTAGAGCAAATCACGACCACAGGTGTAGCCAAGCGGTGCAAGGAGGCCATTCCCCCAAAATTTCTAGCATATCTTGACGTTTTGTGCTTAAGAGGTGGTTTCCCAAACAAAATACAGTTACTCGCCTGAAGTCAAAGTATTTCTCCCCACAAAATTTTGGGCTGGCTACGCCACTGAGCACGACTTGGGTGACGTGCGTATGAATATTCTTATGGCCAGCTCTACCCATTTTCTGCGATAATATTCAGCTGGAAAGCGAGTTCTCGAAAAACGGACAGTTTAAAATCTACCACACGACAGTATCTGTCGCGGCTGTTCTCTCTTGTCGTAGTAAGGCAAGGCGCGGCTTTAAAAAGTTAAAAAGTGGACTATGACTTTAAATTCAGAAGTGAACTCACAATCTCATCAAACTGAAGCCAACGTTGGAACAGCAAGTATCGCTTCGGCTTGGAAAGTACATTCACTGCAATATCTTTTATTTTTATCTGACACACAACGCCAGCTTCTGTATATGCTTCCCACGCCTCGTTTAGCTTATAATGGTAGGTATACCAGTGTAAGATAGCAAACTAGCAAGAGTTCGGAAGCCATGCATGCAACTGACTCGTGATTGGGTGAACGGACTGATTCCCCATGTCAGCTTTATCACGAAGGAAAGTCACCAAGATTTCGTTGTCATCATCACTGTTTGCAAGAGAAACGTCATCATCAGGCGAGTGGTACTGATTCCGAGACGGCTGCGCTGTCGTGGATTCGTCAAGGAGCTGGTCATCTTCAATTTGAATTATCTGCCAAGAAAGAAAAAAGATGGATAAAATCAGTAATTACAAAACATCAAACGCATCCAGTTGTCCCTAATTGATAAAAGCCAGGTGCGTTTTTTTTTCAAAACCCTCAATCAGAAAAAACTAACCCTAACAACAGATAAAGATTAACGTACATTTAAGTCTCTTGTGCGAACAATTACGTAAGCGTAGTGTCACAGCAAGACCAAACAATTCTTCATTCGGGAAAAATAGAGGTATTCCAAGCTTCTCAAGAAATGACTCCACAAAAAAACAAATAATCACATCAAACACATGAACCTACAACCGGCATCAACAAAATCAAAGTTATCTGACAAAACTAAACGCGTATTCAAAACGAAGCTACACTCCCGATTATACTTCTACTAAAAATTGTATCGGAGTCTTACAATAAAAAATTGTAAGACAATACTGCAGAAACTCCGATGTGACAGCAGGCCTTCTGGTACTTCGTTTTTCTAAGAAAATGCGCAAATATGCGAAGTGGTCAAAGAGACCAACACACCAACATTTTCTTCAGCCTTTCATTTCAACACCATAGATGAGAAACGATTAAAAGCTTTTAGGTTAGGTTTTCCGTAAGCTTTCGCAGAATCAGCCGACTGAGCTATGCTTTCATCTATTTGCGATGATTCCAGCTTACATACACCTGTATTCAAGCTGCTAGTCTATACTATTTGAATGAGATTTAAGGACTGACGATGCGTACTGTTACGTGAAATCGATTTCCTATTAAACATTTTCCGACAGATTCCTTGCTTATCTCGTATATGAAAAGTAGTTACTTAGAAGAAAAACAGTCGCTTGTATTTCAATATTTCACCGTACTTATGGTGGTACTAGCGTTTACCGAAATTTTCCAAAATCCTTCAGTTTGGATTAAAGTTCTTTGCTAAAAAAGACAGCGAACCCACGTTGATCTCGATCTAACAAAACTTGATATCTAACGTTGATCTGGATCTAACGCGACCTTATAGTCTCATTATTCCTTTGCTTTGACCGTTATTTTTTATCATGGGGCTGTTCAAATCTTCCGTTTTTCGAGTACCAATGTTTTCATTTCATTCTGGTCTAAACGGAGGAACGGGTATCCGGCTTTACAAAAGTAATCCAATGAAAAACAGAGAACAAGGATCATGACAGTTTGATCAGGGAAAGACGATTACAAAAAATCTGCAATCGCGTCATACTTAGATTTCGTTCAAGTGGGGGAAGATAGGACTTTAACATTGCAAGTGTGAATTGGGGCTGAGTATCCTCATCCTAACCACTGAAATGCCGTTTGCTTAATCACCGAAATTAAACCCGTAGTTTCTTTTCCTTTATTTTTGCTTGAGTAATTTATATCAGTGTCCTAAATAGAACTGTTGACACCTTTTGTGGTGGAACATTTTGATGCAGTTTGTTGTTGTTGTTATTTTGAGAACCTCAATCGATGCTGTTGCCACATTTTTCAGCAACTTTCGCCCTAATTTATGGGGTTTTTTATTTCCAAGTAATGTTAACAGTGCCTTAGATTGTTGGGTTAGGTTACGCTTATTCCTGGTGCTTAGTTCGTTAATACTCTTCTATTTCAAACATTTCCGTTTTATTTTTGATTGCGTTGAACTGTTAGCACGGTACTGCTTCTTTTTGTGTTACAGGCAACACAATTAAAAGCTGTCTTAGGCTTTTGTCTGCTGCCTATCGCCATTAAAGGAATCAATAATGAACTGCCTGGCAACTGGCATACCTTATGGGCCGCTTGGTAAAATCCGGAGTTTTGCCTACATCGCAAAACTGCCTGGACATCCTACCGCAATATCAAACTTTTAGAAATGTATTAACAAATATAAATCACAAACAATTCATCCTACGTTTCAGTGTAGTAGGCGAGCAGTGTAAGAGAATGTTGCTGGGGTTACAATCCAATGCCATTAAGTTAATATACTGAGCCACATTGCATATCAGCAGAACAAAGTGGCACTTGAAATTGGTTTACCTGTTCCGCATGAACACACGAAATGCCTGTGTGTTTCGATAGAATTGTTTCTCATAAATGAAGCATAGCGCATAACGAAACCACCGTTACATACTGAGATGATATGGCGCCCTGCAATTATTTATAAGCAGCACGAAAACAAGTTTCGACAACATCCACACCATAGGTCAGTCACTTTTTGATATTATTTGATCGACGGCCATTGGAGGCCTGTCGAAACTTCGCATATTGCTCTTGCAAGTGTTATCGAGGTCAAGATCTTATGTCAAAGATGTTTGCAAGCGGTGTTTTTTAAGGCGTTTTGCAGGACCGAAACCGTCTCTTAAATGTTTCCAATAGTCTCTAAAAATACAGTAGAACCTCTCTGCAAACCACCATCAAAATACACTAAAATCTCGCTTTATGACCATCTTGGTATTCAGATGAAATAGTTTCGGTCTCTCAAAAGGTCATAACGGTCACCAAGGTCAAACCTTAAAAAACCTGGGTGCAAACAACGCTGTGGAGCCGGAACCCAAGCAATTTTAGATGGAGCTGGAGCCGGAGCCAAAAACTTAAAGTTGGTGGAGCCAAGGCTGGAGCCAGAAATTTGGGTTCCGGTTCCACACCCCTAGTTTGTGGGGCAAGCAAGTTAACTTATTGCGAGCGAGGATGGATTGCCATATGTGCACATCATTTGCCTTGTTTGTGTCTGGATAAGGGCTTCTTAAACGCTTCTTAAACAAACACACCTTGGTCCATTATCCATCACACATATCATTTTGTGACACCTCATCTTCGCTGGTGTAATACTGTAATACAGTTGTACAAACAATACAATGGTTTTCATTTTCACTGAACCATATCACTTTGGATCCAGAGTAAACAAATTTTGGATGCTGGAGCCGGAGCTTGATACAGAGCCTGGAATATGAGTTTCGGCTCCACAGCCCCGGTTACAACCAGCTATCCAATGAATTTAGACCAGGGATGTCTGAAGTGTGGCCCGCGTGCACAGTTCACATGGTTCGCAGTTTTGGTTTCAGGTTGTGTTGTATATGGCCCAACAAACGCTGAATTTCCCTTTGGTCAGTGGTTTCTTGCTACTTAACACGTTTCCCATTGTGTTTTGATGTTCTGACAGCGAATATGAGCATGACCTGTGCAAAATACTTGAACTGTGATGCTAAACTGCACCTTTAGTAAAAATGTCAGAAAGAATTGCTGACCCACAGAAACCTTCACGTGATTAAATCTGACATTCTGTGAAAAACGTTTCAACACCCTGCTCTAGATTGATCTGCCAGCCTCTTGATAGGAAGGCAGACATTGAAATATCAAGCTACAGCTGCCTAACCTGATCAAAAAATTGTGAGTTAATGCCATGCAGAAAAATAATGTAGTACTGTCAGAGTCCTGCTGATATGAACGTGAAAAGACATCACTGCAGCGCCATCTTTCAATTAAGTTATTATAACTAAACTCCAACTACCAATATAATTCGACTTAATTTCTTTCTTATCAGACCTAGTATTTACACAGACATCAACGAATAAAATAACCGTGTTTAAATGCCATACACAACCACTCACATACCACTTGTTTGTTGATGTTCTGCTCACTATTGGGATCTTTGAAGTTATTTGTAGATATTATGGCATTAGACACAGGTACATTGCTAATAGTTTCGTGACACACATCAATCCGATCTGATTGGTCAGCTGCTTCTTGAATGTTGTCCATCTGCTTTCTGAGAGTTGAGCCACCACCAACAACAAAACTGCGAATCATCTCCTCACACAAGTCGGTTGGTGCTGATGAAATAGAACTGAGTTGTCGATAAAATACTCAAAAGCATGCTCTTCAAACATTATTTAAAAACCTGCCTAGGTCAGATCTTTTCAGCTGGTGGTCCCTGGCCCAGTGGTAGGCCATGATACTTTTTCCAGTGGGCCACAAAGCTTAGAATAAATCAGAATGAAAGCATTGAGACTTGTATAATGATGTCATTATGATCAAATACGATAGATGAATAACAAAAAAATTCGACCTGAATGCTATGTTTGTAACGTAACTCGTACGTAACAACGCTAGCTGAAGCTGTATTTACGAGAATTGCAGTGACATAGCCTTGCAATTGTTATAGCACAGCAGCTAATGCTACGCTAAAGTTATAGAAGTGTTAAATCTGTAAGATTATAAGCTTTGGCCAACACCGATATCTTTCCTGGTTGAATGGGCCACGATCAGAAAAACATTGCAAACCCCTGGTCTAGGTGATGAAATTTTAACTCGCATTTGGAAAATACTGCAATACTTTGCCACTACAACACTACATTCAGCCACAGCTCGAAGCATTTTCTATGTGCTATATCAACATAAAAAACATACTTTTGACAACAAACCCTTTATTAGCATCAAAACAATCCTGTTTTTCTATCTGTTAAGATAATAAGAAATGCATCACTCTTCTTTAAAATAATAGATATCTATTCTATAATAATAATGACCACTGTGACATTGGCTTTTTTAAAGAGCCAAACATCTTTATTAAAATTTGGCTAAGCCTTCATTGATTCCAGTAAGTACAGTGATGCTGTTTTTTTTCGCTGAGACATTTTGGTCATTAGTCTCAGAGTTGTTTCAAAACTTGCCGTTATAGTGTTCATTAGCCTATATTTTCAGACATTCTGACCGAAATGGCTTAATTTTTTTCAGTCATTTAAAAAACATTTCAGTTTATGACTGGAAAATGACTTATAAAAAACCAGTGGTGATGAGACACTCTAGTTATGATGACTACCATTACACAAGTGCAACTTCAAAGCAGCCCCAGATTAAACACTGCATTATACACAGTGGCTATCACCTTGCTTACAAACCTTTGTCTTAAAATTGACAATCAATGTGTTAGATATTTTTAAAATCTCCAGCACTAGTAAGTTATTTTGCACATTGTAACAGACAGCCCATCAAATCCAACTTTTAAAGCCTACCTTCGCTGGTGCTGGAAACATTTACAGCTGAAACAGTCGAAGTTGGCAGGGTGATAACATTCTGTGCAGATTGACTCACAGTCTCAAAATATGGTATCTCTAAACTGATACATGATGGAAAGGTATTCAAGTTAGCAGCATCATCTTTCAACAGTTGCTGTGAATCTGAGGAAACCTAGGAACAGAAACATTGAACAAGCAAATGCTACTTTGCAGTTGTGATTTGCTGGAAGAAAATCACTACAGTAATGCCATGTTAGTACAAACCCAATCAATAAAAACTAACTTTGTAAGGAAAACTACAAAAGTTGGTAAAAAGCTGACAACTTGCTTGAGAGGTGAGTTCAGTTAAATAATTATGCCACATTAGAATAACGAAATTGTATTTTGAATAAAATGTAACGAAATAATTACCGTAACACCTTTGTTGTGGGATGGATTTACCTTAAGACCTGCATGAGCCACTTTTTTACTATCACTTTGCAACTCCAAACCTGCCAGGCAATTGAGCTAGAGAGCTGTTCAAACCCTCAAAAGTTGCGGCAGGCCCTTTAGTTTGTGTGTTTAAAAATTGGAAAGTTTTGGATTTTGTTTTTTTGTGGGCGATGTCATCAGTGGGTTAGGTTTACGCCTTTTTGGCCAAGATTACCTGACTCTGGGCACCAACTGCAAGAGGGAATTTTTTGACTCATGTTTTTAATGGATAATAGGCTAAATATGGGGTTTTTTGAGCCTTTGATTGGCTTTCTAGCATTTGTGGTTAGAAAGTTATGGCCTAAGAACAACTAAAATTCAATAACTGATTAATTAATTAATCAGGGGATTGACTAATAAATTTGTTGTTTTTAGGACATATCTTTTGAACCAGAAACACTAGAAAGACAGTCAAAGGTTCAAAAGACTCAGATTATAACTTAGTTTCCAATAAAATCTTGAGTCAAAAAATTCTCTCTAGCAGTTGGTGCCCAAGGCCAAAATTGTCAAAACCTACCTCACTTATGACGTCACCCACAAAAACTCCAAATCCAAAACTTTCCAGTTTTTTAAATGCAAACTGGAAGACTTGCCGCATCTTTTGAGGGTTTGAACAGCTTTCTAGCTCAATCGCCTGGCGAGTTACAGAGTTGCAAAGTGGCACACACATAGTGGCTAATGCAGGATTTCAAAGTATGATTACTGTATATCGTACACTGGGAGCTAACGTGTCAAGTGAATTCAACACACAATGTTCCATATGTATACAAGAACTCTGCCATATGAAAGATGGTCAACGTCACAAATTATACCTTAAATTGAATAAGAACTTGCTAACACAAGAGATAATACCAGCATTAGTTTTTTTTATATGTAATCAGCATTTCATGAAGTTTGCTTCACCAGGTGCACTAGCAGAGAAGAGACATTAAATTATAACTGGTCCCTAAAACTGTTTACATACAACTTACTGATATTGCAGCCTGATCAGCTTTCATTGAAGCACTTTCTGTAGCTGAGTAGGCCTGAACCACATCATCATTAGGAGTAAAGAGATATATTGGCATATTTGTTGCAACCACTGTGACTTCATTTTTATTCTCTTCAACCTTCACTGAACCTAAGAAACCAAAGTTCAAAGTTCACACTAAAAAATTACTTCAACTTAAAAAAAAATCTTGGACATCATTGTGGTAACAACTAGTACAGGGTCAAGTACTCTACATTCATGTTTGGTTTGGGACTGATCTGTTCGTTACAATTACAATTTGAAATTGGTATTTTTTGAAGGATTTTAACTTCTGATTTGGCAAACCAAAGGATTTAAAATGACTGCATTACTTTAGCCTTTTCGTTTCGATTTACTACAAAATACAAACTACAATCACATTGGGTTGTCTACATGCATGAAGCATAAAGAAATACAACACCATTTCAAAAAGACTTGCAGTCTCATGTCTGACAATCACTACACAAAGTTACTAGTTGCTCAGCATTCTTCCACAGTTGATCAACGGTCTATGACACATTTTACAACTTGCATTCAAATAACAAAAATTTTGCACAATAACTAAGCATTTGCAAGAAATGGCAGCAGAAGAATTTTGATGAAAACTGAAATTCAAGGCATTTACAGTTGATTAACTGCCTAAATACAATAGCTAAGTTGGTGGAAAAGGAAAAAGTTAATATACTAGCAAACTTAAATCATGGGTGGACTAATAAGGCAAACAAATAAACACCACAAACACTGAAACAGTATATTTAACGGCAAGTACCAGACAGAGGTGCAGAATTGATTGCAATTGTAGGAGAGATTTGTGTGGGATGTTTGCTAATCTGTTTCTTGCAGTGTAAATGATTCTTAACAATTTTGATTGTAATCTACTTGTAGGTGCCACACAGTTGTTGCAGACTATCTGATTCTTAACTTAAATTAGTCACACTTAAATTTATTCACTAATCACGCATAAACTATATAAACAATTACAGAAAAATAAAACATGCAATTCAATTAATTTTTTACCTGCAACATGATTTTTAGCACCTGAGCAATGGAAATGGAGTCCACATTTTACATTTATGAAGTATGATGATGTTTAACATTTAATTAAAATAAAGTGCAATGATTTATTTGGATACAGCCTACATTTATCTGAATGGTTCACATGTATCACATGGTAGGAACCACTGTTTCAGCATAAGCCCACTCAACAGTTTGTTGGGGTGTACAACAAAACTCAAACTAATAAAACACAAACAAGAAATTACCATCACTATTATACTTTTCATCTGCTGGAAGATCAGATTTAAGATCAAGATCCATAATTTCACTTTGAGAGAGGAGATCTGATGCTGTGACAAGAAGTGATGAATTAACTTTTCCATACTCCATTACCAAATACTGTAAGAAACAGAAACTCCGCTGTAACAGCCAATGCAAATGTGCAATATACACCTACATCAACACACATGTAGAACCTAAACAAAAACACGAGACACTGTAAAGCTCACACAATAAAACTCTTGATATGCACACTTAAAAACAGTAAATGATGTGTGTGTTGCAAAACCTCTGCAAGAAAGGATAATAATTTTGATAAAGTTTCAAAGCAAGTACAGGCAAGGGTTACTGAGTTGCCCAATCAACGATAGACTGTGTAAGACACGCAGTGACTTATCTGCACTTCACAATCATATGCCCCAGTGTATTGCCTATCCCAATGAAAAGTGGGCTTATATGCTGAGCTACTGAGCTAGGTTCACCTGCAAGGGTTGCCAGATACAAGAAATATGCAAATGCAAACACAGTCAGCATAAGACAAAAGCCTAACACATCACGGAAACAATCAAGCAGAGCCCATCTAAGCTTGTGTGAAAAAAGTTTTCACAATCAATGATGAAACACAATTCATATGTGACCAGGTTTTTAGATAGCAGGCACATAAACATTTGACTACACACAAAAAAAAATGAGACAGACCTCAGCAAGTTTCAGCTAACAAGTTCAAAAGTCTAACATAAAATTAAACTAATGGTCCCATAAAGAGAATAAGTGAATACCTACACTTAACACGTCTGGACCCGGTGTACGAGTTATCGTACAGAGTGACAGAAAAAAAACGGTTATTAACTTCCAAAATTTTATTTAGATTGACACAAAATTTCAGCTACATTAGGTCAAACCTGTGTAGCATACATCTCCAAAGTTTCAAGTCTGTACTACAAAAACTCTTTGTTTCACTGGCGCTCAAAAAATGTGCTCCAAATGAGCTACCCGGTGCTGCAGGCACATTTGGATCCAGCAGGCAAAGTTCTCGATGACGCTCCCGCATTCCTCCCTTGGGATCGCTCTTATTGCTGCTGTGATTGCTGCCTTCAGGTCAGGGATAGTCTGGGGGTTGTTGCCATACACCCTGTCCT
>JGI24022J15233_10010884_pt1 | contig 10345 bp, 3 predicted proteins | sample Ectturendosymbi2_FD_15233 | JGI IMG/M metagenome (IMG submission 15233)
CGAAACACTTTGGCCTAGTGGTTGGGCCCTAGGCCAGGCAACATGAGCCACAATGACCCTAAAACTACTTCACTTATGATGTCACTCACAAACAATCCGCAACCCCCAACCAAAAAATTTTTTTTCGAGTGCAATCTACTAGACTGGCCGATCCGTTTGAGCCGTTGAACAGCTCTCTGGCACAATCGGCAGAGGAGCTATGGCGTTGGTAAGGCAACCGAAAACTGCTGTTTTTTTTGCGAAAATCGCTAAAACCACCCAGACGCCAAGGAATTAAATTGACTTTCTAATGAGTTTATGGTTCAAAAGTTTTTTGCTGAAAAACCATAAAATTGGTAATTTTACCCAACTTTGAACCAGAAATGCTTGAAAGCCAATAAAAGGCTCAAACTCAGATTTTAGCCTAGGTTCCAATTAAAACTTGAGTGAAATACTTCCACCTAGCGGTTGGATCATGGCCAAGTAAACTGAGCCAAAATAGCCAAAGACTGCCCACTTGTGACATCACCCACAAAAAAACCAAAACATTTTTTTTTCATTGCCAACTAGAAGAGAACTTGAAACTAGAAGAGTTTTGAGGGTTTGGATAGCTCTCTAACATAATGAAGTTGTACAGGGGAACGAAATTAGCAACTTGTTGCGTGATTTCAAAGTACGATGTACTTGTACACCGGCTCGCAACGCATAAAGGAATTTTGTTCTGTCTCTAAGTCTACTCTGACATTAAATGCGTTTTGTAAAAACAACAGTATCAATTGGTAAATATGATCAACTTTCCATGTTGTAGAGTGCGTAAGGGTTCGATTCCTTCTGGAAATTTATTAATGCCTCCCCCAAAATATAAATTAATCAATTAATCTTCCAGGGGATTTATTGATTTGTTGTTATTCGGCCATAACTTTTGAACCACAATTACCAGAAGGCCAATCAAGGGCTCTAAAGATGCAGATTTTTGCCTAGTTTTTTCAAGTAAAAAGCGAAAAATTGCTCTTTGCAGTTAGGGTCCGAGACCTGATGATGTTATCCAAAAAACCCTAAACCTACTGCAATTATGACATCACCCACAAAAAAAAACTAAAATCCAAAACTTTGCCAATCTTTTTAATTGAAAGCGCAAGACCTTCCACATCTTTAAAGGTCTCGAACAGAGCCTTAGTTGATAGAACACTTTCACAATGAACAATTCACTGCAATATAAAAGGCAGTGTACACGACTACTTTCTTCTACAGTTGATTCATTTCAGAACCATGTACTGAAGACCATGAAATTTGGAATCCAGTCATATATATATATTATGCTCATACTGTCCTAGAAATGTCGAAAAAAGTGATTAACACTTTGTGAGCCGGTCTACGAATATATCGTACCTGGATTTTGGCCTAAAACCGGAAGTTTTTGGTTGCCTTACCAATGCCATAGCTCCTCCACCGATTGTGCTAGAGAGCTGTTCAAAGGCTCAAACAGATCGGCCAGTCTTCTAGTCTGCACACGAAAAAAAATGTGGTTGGGGGTTGTGGATATTTTGTAAGTGACGTCATAAGTGAAAGTTTTTGGGTCATTTTGGCTCATGTTTCCTGGCCTAAGGCCCAACCGCTAGGTCAAAGTACTTTGCTGAAGTTTTTATTGGCAACCAAAAACTGCTGTTTTTTAGGCTGAAATCGAAGTACGAATATATCATATGTCAGCTCTCAAAGTGTTATTTGGAAATTTTATCTGAGCTTGTATGTGCCATGTACAACAATTTTGTCAAAAATATTTTTCATGTTTCTTTGTACCTAGAATTTATATGGCTTCAACATGTGTCTAAAGCATCTTGAAACAGTTTTGAATGATGTAAGCCTGACATCCCCAAAATATTTATAGTGCCAAAAACAACAACACTGCTGTGATCCAAAATTGATGCTCGTAAAATTGTGCCTGTGTCTTAATGGTTAGTCATAATGTTGTTCATCTAAGCTTGACTATTTTTTATTCTCTGAATCATAAACAATACTTAACACTGTTCTTAGGTTTTTCACTGAGCAATGACACATCTACCTCTTCAACAATCTCCCCATTGACACATATGTCGACTATTCCTGAAGCAACAAGTGGATACAGTACTACAGTATATATGACTACAACAAATAATACGGAATCTCCAGCTTCCACAACTGTGACTACAGCTAATATTACAGAACCTTCTGCTTCTACTGCTGTGACTACAGCTAATATTACAGAACCTTCTGCTTCTACTGCTGTGACTACAGCTAATATTACAGAATCCCCTTCTTCCACAACTACATCACCTGCAACGGAAACAACAACTGCAGCAACTTCTGGCGGTCCAGCAGTTAACACATATAAAATAAAAAATCGACATAATCAGACATGCCTGATGGTTACCATGGAAGCATATTTTCAACAGGTGAGTAGTTAGACTTTACATTATTCTTTTGACTTTACATTGCACTTTTTAGATAGGTGATGGTCATGTTGTCCTAAAAATGTTACTTTTGGAAATATTGAATGTGATAGTAAGTGTGGTGCTGGACAACTTGAATGTGTTGTGGGTTACTTTCAAGGCGTTTATGCTCTTGTTCAGACCATTGCTAGTTTAACTTTTACATTGTATTTATTGCTTCAGTGACATAATATTTAATCATCGATCAAATAACATTGTTATTTTTTTCAGTAAAGTTTGTAGTTTATACTTCATCAATGATCCATAGGCCTAAACTGCATCCATTCCACATCTGAAAGGCTGCTAAACTAGTTAGTTTACGAAAGTTCTTCTTTCCAAAGACATTTCATGTCAGTTGTGAGCACAGCAGTGAAAAGGCATTAGTGTTGTCTGTTACTGAAGGTGGCATGACATGTAAAAGCAAGTGAAAATGCACTATAAATTTCTTTGCAGGAGATTACTTTGACACTTTTCTCCATCAGCCTATGTATATTTAGTTACTCTGTAATTACGGGACAGTTACAAGGATACACAGGATTAGAGCTTGACTGATGCATGGGCATGCCGATATATATCATCTGATATGGAGATGTTGTTGATGTATCATATTGGCAAAATTCTGCTGATATATACCAGCAATATTTGCTCATAAAAGCCGCTACACTATTGTTCTGCATGGAGTGTTCAGAAACCTAAGTTGCCATTTTGTCTCTGATTGTTAATGCAAATTTTCTGTCCTGTTCCTAAAGTCACACAGCCCTCTGACTACAAGTAGTGCGTAATATACGTAATATACAGACTGCTGCACAATCATCCCAATTTAGCAATTTAACCCCTTATTTCATTTTCAATTGGGGAGGGTGATTTGTGAAACTGGTATAAACATGATAAACTCTAAAACCTGCTTAACAACCAGTCTGTTTTTTCAGGAATACCACCTAGTATCAAGTCGAAAAATTTGTGGCAAAATTTTTATTTGGCACAGATTATGGAATTCAAGTGTTAATTTTTTGCTACTTGCAGGTTGCTTTGAATCAAAACTGTACTTTTATGTCACTGTTTTCACTAATACCTGGGTTATAAACAACTGAAAATTTTAACTAGTAGGCACTGGTCTTCATGACATTTTTCTGCAAGCTGCTCAAAGCATCACAGTTAGCATGCAAGTGATGGGTAATTGCAAACTGGCATATTTTGGCACAAGCAGTTAAGTTTCAGTTGAACTTTACTGACATTTGGAAATACTACTACTTTCCACAAATTTTGAAATCAACTGAAAAATCTATGAGACAAGATCAAGGATAGTTTATGAACTGTCCCAACAACAAAGCTGTGTTTAGCACAAGGAAGAATCAAACATTCGTTTCATTGTACACTCCCAATCTATTGTTTGTTTGTGCCTAAGCAAGAGAGTAAATTAATATGACGTAGTCAAGTCAATTTATGTTTTTAATTTTATTGAAATTCACCACTTCAATGGGTTTTCTAGATTTTGGAATATGTTAAAACATTCAGTCTTTTTTTATCCTTTGTGGACTGCTACGCTAAGTTAACTGCATGGCTTGCCACTGGGCACCTGTCATCTCACACATAGTGTTATCACCAACACCAAAAGTGGCCAAATGCAGGTTGTCATAGCAGTGGTTGAGTTTACAAGGTTCTAGGAATGTCAACCTTCTAAATTTGCAAATTGATTCCGCTTTTGCTCATTTCTCCTTGCCACAGTTTGTGTGTTTTTTCCATGCTTGTTTGCAGTGTCAACATTTCTCTAGTAAGGCTTGTCTTATGGTGTTTTACAGGATCAAAGATGCATGTAAATGTACACAAATCTAGTTAACCTGCAAAATAAATTGCGATAGATTTATTTGAACCATTTTTGTGATTTACACTTATTGAAAAATAGATATATGCAAGTTTGAATCATCGTAAAAATAAGAAGGTAGAAACAAGCAGACAGATTTCTCAGAAGCTTGCCATGAATTAGACCTGTTTTTGTTGAAATTTGGTTCAATGCAAACTTTGAAATCTCTGAAAAGCGATATTTCCCCACTGTGCAAATGGTCTTAAATAATTTAGCATTTTTAGTACTGGATGCACAATGAAAAAAAAGTGCAACAGACACCAGGCAATTTTTCCATAATTTTGATGGCCACCTAAAAGGTTTTTTATTTAATGCAAAAAAGCATGAAACCAACACTTGGTAGAAAATAAAACAAAACAACCTTGAATGCCCCACCTACCTGCAACATTCCAAAACATTTAATACAACGATCAGCAGCACTGCAGCAAGCTTGTGAATCTAACACAGTGGTTTTTAAACTGGGGGCGTGAAAGGTTCGCAAGGGGAGGAGTATATGGCAGCAACATATTGTTGTTCTGCTTTTTGTATTTAATTTGGATATTAAGAATTTGGTGAGGCACCAGTAACAATGGCTAACGCTAAAGTGGGAGAACTATAAAGTTTAAGAACCTCTGTCTAAAGTGTCCATGCTTCTGAGCTATCATTATTAGAAAACATTCGAGTGAAAATACTACTTCAATGCATCTAATATCAGTAAAAAAAATTTTTAAATACATAAATTTTATTATCATGTACATAATGATTTATAAAGTATATTATAAACAACTTATCATATCTTACAAACAATATACCTGCAACATATCAAAATCTAACAAACAGCAGTACTGACATGAACTTTGCACGCTATAATGGTCATTTTGGAAAAACATTTTGGAAACAAAACAGAGGTGAAATGCTAGGAGATAAATTGATGAACTGCAATTTCCATCACTAAAGTTAAGCTACACAGAAAAACTGTCTTCTATAATGAAATGATTATTCACAGCTCAACAATTTTTAATGCATTTCGTGGGAATTGGAGTTTAAGAGCATTTTCGGGATAATTTTGGGGCGCTGATTTCAAAACTGTTGTCGGATTTTTCCAATGTGGTGAGGTTTTTGGGCTATATGATATTTTTTAATTTATGCAGTTATAACTTTCTAAGCATACTGTTGCATAAGAGGATTACACATTTCGTGATTTGTGAAACTTGCTAACATATTTAACTCTTTGGTGTCCGGCTGCTTTCAGGGATTTTCGGAAAAAACGCCTAAACGCACGTGGCTTTGCGTGGGAATTTCTCCGGTCTGGTATGCTCTACAGACGTGGTAAAAGTCTCAAAAGACGCGGCAAGTCTTCTAGTCTGCATTCAAAAAAATTTTTTTGCTTGGGGGTTGCGGGTTTTTTTGTGAGTGACATCATAAGTGAAGGACTTTTAGGCCACCTTGGCCCACTTTGCCTGGCCCTGGGCGCCAACCGTTAGGTGGTAGTATTTTTCTGAAGTTTTTACTGGAAACTATGCTACAATCCGAGTCTTTGATACTTTGGATGACCTGCTGGGGTTTCGGGTTCAAAAGTTATGAAGTAAGTTAATAAAAATATTTGACTAATTAGATAATTAATTTGTTTAGTTTAGATCATAAGTTTTGAACCAGAAACACTAGAAAATCGATCAAAGGCTCAAAACACTCGGACTCGAGCCTAGTTTCCAATGAAAACTTCAGCGAAACACTTTGGCCTAGCGGTTGGGCTCTAGGCCAGGCAACATGAGCCCAAAATGACCACAAAACTACTTCATTTATGACGCCACTCACAAAAAATCTGCACTCACCAACCAAAAAATTTTTTTCGAGTGCAATCTACTAGTCTGGCCAATCCGTTTGAGCCGTTGAACAGCTCTCTAGCGCAATGGGTGGAGGAGCTAGGGCGTTGGTAAGGCAACCGAAAATTGCTGTTTTTTAGGTCGAAATCAAAGTACGAATATACCGTAGGCCGGCTCTATACGTGTTAATAATGTCCGTTTCTTTACAGTGACTATCACTGGTCATGTTTGAGAATGCATGCTTGCACTTGACTCAGCCCGTAACCAAAAGCGTGAGATAATTTTGGATGGAGTGGTTTAATGATCACAAATATAACAATAACCTGCTTGTATGAGTTCAATTCGAAAGTAGAAAGGTATTTATATTTTTTTATAGATAGTGTCAGGTGCCAACAAGAATAAGTTACCTAAAGGGAATTGAAAATATTACGGAAAACATAAGTGTGTTTCAGAACGCACTTTAGCTTGCAGCAACAAGGAAATCCAGGGAGAGTGAGAGATGGTAGAGCCAGTGGACGAATGCAAGTGTCACGGCTAAGTTCAAAAACTTAAAATATGCAGATTAAATTCAATCCTGCACTGCTCCAAACTCAAAATTTACTAAAAATATGGCACAGTATTAATGGATTGATTGATCAAAGGACACCAAAGGGTTTAGAAGTGTTCTGCTAAGTTTAGGCTATATGGTGCTCTCAGATAATGGTAGAGTTTGTACGCCTGTCACTGCACACAGAAGGTGACTGTCAAAGGGTGTTACAGATACAGTATCTTGGCTGTCACAGTCCACAGGTATGTTCACGAAGTTCAATGAAATTAATTTGCAATTGCAGGGGAATGGTGGTAACCTCATTAAAGCCAAATCAGCAATCTTCACCTTGTCCAACTTTAATGCTGTTTAAACGAAATCAAGCCCTTCATGAACTCTAACTAGTTTCCAAACCATTAACTCTAACAGTTTCCACCTGCTGAATGAGTTAATTTACTAAATTAAGTTTTATAGTGAAATGCACCTTTGCGCTCATTCTTGTTTTAATCATTTTCAAACATCCCAAATATGCAATACGAGAAATTGTGTTGATATGTGTGCTAGGGATGTTAGGGGGGCGATAGAAATTTGTTTGTCAGAAAAGGGGGCGCTAACCAAAAAAAGATTGGGAAACATTGATGTAAAGTGATAGCTTTTCACTAGAAGTTGCTTCTAATTGTATATTTTGCTATCAAGGTGTTACTTTGTTTAACACTACTAATTTAAGTGTCTTCTCTCTCAATCACATGCTGCATTACCAAAATGTGTAACTTTCTGAATTTCTTTTTTTCATACATGCCTTGAACTTCTTGTGGAGTTTCCAAAGATTAAAACTTGAAAGGTGATAAACTTGCAAGGAAAAGAACAAAAAGAAAAAAAGGACAACTTCAAACAAAAAAACTGCTTATTTACATGTAGTAACCCTCTCGGTCCACAAGTTTAGAAAATGTGGTAGTAAGAACAGCTGTTAAGCAAGCTTTTTTGCAAGAATTAGATTGACATGTTGAACCAACGAGATGACACTCACAGCATGTGCTATGGTTAGCGAGTAGCATCACCATCTTATGCGTCCAAACTTTATTGAATCATCATGACAGATGAAAAACAGGGCTGCACTGCCAGTGGTATAAAAAATATCATTCAAAGAAGTGCCATGATCACAAAAAAGTTATTGCGATTTTTTAACACTTGCTACCAGGTGGTTTTCCCATTAAACAAGCTGGCTACCAGGCTGTTTTGGAGAGTTTGCCATGTTTATGTCAGTTTCATAAAACACCTTTCAATTGAAGCCCAAACGTTTGGCAACTTTTCGGTGATAATTGCATAACTATCTTTTCCCCCTCTACATGTTATGTGTCATTGCCATAAAATCAACTTAGTTTGTGCTCACATTTGAGGTACAGGTGTAAAGCTGTTTAATTGTAGATACAGTATCAGGTGTGATTGCAGCCTGCGGCAAGATTTGGAAACATTTGATTGAGTTGCCTCACTTTTTGCTATCCACATAGAAATGCAATATTACGCTGTTTGTGCAACATTCGTTGCATTAAATTGCTGTTTTTTTTTCAGCCTAATCACAGTGTAACAAATGTGACAAAAACCTTCGATATTGATGGTAAAGGAAGTTCTTGCAGTGCTTTGGCTGTTACCTTTGGAAATAAAAATGAAAGCAGTTTTTTGTTGGAGTTTACTGAAGAGAAAAATACATCTTTTTACCTTAGCACTGTTTTTGCTACTGTGAATGGAGGTATGTGTTTCATTATGAGTGTTAAAAGATTATGGCAGTTCAACTTGATTTTTTCTAACTACGATAAGCATCAGCTTGATGCTTACTGAAAAGAAAACTACACTATCAAAGGCAAAAAACAACTGCGGAATGCATTATTGGTTTTTGACATAGAAGGAAATGTGCTAGGTTCGTTTCAAGCGTTTGGTTTCAGCACATACCTTTCATGCACAGGGTTTATTGCCTCAACCTCACTTTGGTTACTACACCCACTATTTTGTGTGGTGCTACTGCTAATCACAAAGCAGCTGGAGACTGGTAACTAACTTCTTGCTCTGACAACCATAAACATACTGCATTCCCTCATAATCCACTATTGGCATAACACAATTGCGTTTCAGCTTTTAGATTATGTGAAAAGTTTCATTTAAAATTCTGAATTCATGTTGTTTCACAATACTTCACCACACCAGTGGCAATCTCATTGCGTGGAAGTAAAAGCAAGTTCCCGTGGCACAGCTAACTCTAAATGTCCTGTAGTTAATATTAGTTGCTTGAGCAACATGCATCTGGGCTCACATATGATCTACAGAATTTTTTTTCACTTGATCGCAAATTGTGCACATCATATTTACGAACCAGCTCAGCTACATTCTTATAAAATGCTATCAAATACTTAAGACTTCGACGTGTGCAGTGGATGTTCAATTTCAACTCATGAAGTAATTGTGCGGATCATTTACCCAATTTATTTTAACGACATTTGACTTGTGTAATAATTTGTATTTCAGTGAGTGGCAATAAAAGTGTTGAGATTGGCAAAGCCGCAATGAAGGCCTCATACAAATGTGATGCTGGCTTTTCTGTTGCCCTCTCTCATAATATAACCATGTATGCCAAATCTGTACAATTCCAAGCCTTTGAAATTGACATGGATCGCTTCGGCACAGGTTAGTGGGACTATGCTGATGTTGTAATGCTTCGTTTTGTTAAATTTATTTGTTAATCATTCATGCCCTCAACAACATTTTTAGTTCGATGAACATTTTTTTCATGTCATTAACACGGGTATGCTTCATGTTGAAGTGTCTGTCTTGTATCCCTGTAGTAGATTCAAACTTGGAAAATGTAAATGCCTGGTTGCCAGTGCCATAGTTGCGTGTTATTACAGGAAAATTAGATGGCGGTGCGCAATGTTCTGATTTGAACGAAGTTTTTGCATTAGATTTGTTCTTTAATAGTCCCAAAACATCATAGCCTTTGATTAAATCCCTATGAGAATAAGCGTTTGTGAACATCTGACCAGCGGCAAGACTCAACTGATGATTGCCGTAGTAATTAAAAAACTAGGTAACCGCCAGACTTAAATTGGAGAGTTTTCAAGAAGGTTAACGCTCTTGACTCAAGAATTTGCTTTTCTGACCACCCGTGTCAGTTTTTGACGCTTGCACGCGTGTCATCATTACCGCAGACCAGATGCATGCCTTTGTTTTTTTCTTTTTTTCGACAATGTGCTGACAGCGTGTTTTGTTTGATGTAGTTGTGGACTGCAAGGACTTGAATCCAATAATTCCGATTGTCGTTGGCTCCGTTCTCGCTGGACTCGTTTTGGTTGTGGTAGTGGCGTACATTATTGGTCGACGTCGAAGCCGGACAGGATACGAGGAGATTTAAAAAAAAACAAAGCCGGTTGCTGAACAGTTTTTCAAACAATGTCCCTTAGCAACACGATTGCGTCGGCACTTGTTTCTAAACGCCCTTCTCACACTGTTGCATTCATTTTGATGCTGTACTTTCCCTAACATTGCCTTGCATCTGGAATGACGCAGAGCTCACAACGCCTCTTTCATTCCAAAGCGTTGGACCTGCTTTTGCTTGGTCACATGAGTAGAGCCCATCTGACCGTTGTTGCTGGCTTTGAACAGCTGCGAGATACCAGTTTCCGTTTCAGGGCCGTCTGTACATTTTTCTCCGATTTTCATTCAC
>JGI24022J15233_10010886_pt1 | contig 10344 bp, 7 predicted proteins | sample Ectturendosymbi2_FD_15233 | JGI IMG/M metagenome (IMG submission 15233)
CAAGTAGGATCAATTTTACGGTGGTTATAAAGAACATGCGTTGGTGCGTAATGAATGTAACGCATACCTGACAAACTTTGTTGCAAAAAGAAATAAAGATACCGGTGGTTAGGTAACGAAATTTTCTGATTCGGCTTATTAGGCGGTAATATGGAAAAACTCTCATTTTCAGAGCTAAAAACTGGCCCCGGCTTATTCGCCGGAAAATACGGTAAGAAGTTTACAACTTTGTTTGGGGCTGTCTGCAGGACTGATGGTCAAATGACCTGTATTTTGCATGTGCATTGGAAACCAAAATAAGACAAGCAGATGGAATACCTTAATTTTTTAGACCTCGAAGTACTAACTTGTTAGTGAGTGTCAACCAAACCACTCGTAAAAGAATCAACTACTGTTACATCAGCGAAGCAATTTCAGTGAGCACAGAGCACCTACTTATCAGTTCCAGTGGGCAATCATATCATTTGCAGCATATTGTTCACATAGGCCAGGAGTTGCCAACTTGTCTTCGACTGGGATCGACCAGAAAATTTCTTGCTAACTTGCGATCGACCAGTGGGTAATAAACTCACAAGTACAAAATGCCAAATTTGAGTATCGCACGTGCAATTACAGTGTACCATTGGCTTCTTAACCTGGTGTAACTTTTCCCCTGGGGTGAATTTCATCTTCCAAGGGGGTAAATTTACTAAACAATAAATTGCAGTCAATGCCAATTTAAATAAATCATTCTAAACTGTAAGAGTGTGTTGATTTTGTATTGTCAATAAATGAGCAGATTTACAACCGTTGAGTGTTTTGGGACAAAATCTGATAATCTCTTTTGATAACAGGGTAAGATACGCAAAGAAGTTAAAGAACCACTGCCTTAGTAGGTGATGCACAGAAGGCAAAGTGTCTGTTATGCCTGAATCATAATTGACGCAATAATAGGAAAACATATTACAACACCTTTGCGGCATCTGCCATGCTAGCCTACGGTCAGCCATCGCAAAAGGCGCCAAAGTGTATACATAACCAACCAATATATGTCAATTCAATGCAAACTCAATTCAATGCAAACTCTTGTCAATTCAATGCAAACTCAGGCGCGATCGACTGGTCCGATCATGATCGACTTGTTGGCCATCCCTGACATACCTTATTTAACATTTTACCGATGTGGGGATTGGGGGCCCCTTGTAGTTTGTTAGTATTTGCCCAATTGTAGTAGGTCTTTTGGAAGCAGTCATTGCCTTGCAATTTAACTTTCTTTGTAAGAGTTATCAGGTGGAGGAGAGATGTATCCCAAACATGCAAGGCCTCTTTATTGTTGCATTTTGGGGACCATGGCCTTTCTTCCCAATTTGATGTGATTGCTATCATGCCATTAATATTGTCCAAAGGGAAGTATGAGCGAATTGCTTTTTCTTTGAATTGATTTAAGCTGCTGAGGTAGTCTTCTTTCCTTTGGCTAAGATGCCTTGATATTGTTGCAACCTCTCCGGTGGTGTTGCGTTGATTGTGTGATTCACCACGAACGGGATGTGCATGAAGAATAACACCATCATACGTGTAGCACGAGCAAGCAATAGTAAGAGAGATTGCGAGCATGATCTCTATTGTTGCTTGCTGCCACAGTGCGAAGCTTTGCGCATATGCCGCTCGGTATTTCTGATCGCAACAATATTATTGCTTCTGACTCGAATGTTGACTGTGTGTAGAGTTCAAAACAAACTCTCAACGTGTTGGGCATTGTGACCTGTCTGATGTGACAGATTAAAACCAAACGATTGGTGCTAGCATTTACTTGGATAGCACTTGCAAGAAATGCACATTAAGCACCTACACTACCGTCCGAATTAATTGACTCAAACAAAAAAACAAGCAAATTTTCAGTTTTTATGATTTTATTTCAATGCCACAACTTTGAAAAGTCTTAGTAGTTGATGTGGCTTCCTTTGTTCTTGGTGACTTGTCTAATTCGCGTAGGCATAGATTGCACCAATTTGTCACATGTTTTGGTGATTTCTTCCCCCCTGTACCATATAGAAATTATAGCCCCAATAAGCTTTGGTTGTAGTGGTGCAGTCATATTTCTGTAGTTCTTTTTTTATATAGCCCACAGGTTCTCAATCAGATTTATGTCAGGTGAGTTACCAGGCCATTTTAACACTGCGAAGTTATTGTCAGATAAAAATTTCTTCACTTTTTTTGAACAATGGTAGGGCGCTAAATCTTGTTGAAAAATACCCTCACCACTAGAAAAATCCTTTTGCATATCTGGAATCAATGTTCGTTGGAAAACTTCGATACACTGGTCACTTGTCATCATTCCCTAGACAGGAAAAAGTGATGCAAATCTTTTGTAGCTAAAACATCCCCAAAACATTTTTTTGGGGGAATGTTTTGCCTGTTGGTGGAGGTGGCATGGGTTTCTTTTTCTCCTACACTCCTCCTCACAAAGCGAGAATGCTTGCCTCCGACGAAAAAATCAGTTTCATCTGAAAACATTACCTTTTTTCAATAACCCAAACTCCAGTTTTTGTATTCTTTAGCCCAAGCAAGTCTTTTACCCTTCATTTTTTTAGTTAGCAGCTGCTTTGTCAGAGGTCATCAGCCATAATTTCAATTATACACCTTCTGATACTCAAAATAACGAATTTCGACAAGTTGCCTTCAGACGAATGTAAGGATATCATGACGTCATAACAGGAATTGTGACGTCTTGATTTTAATTTTTCCTCATCTAATCTGAACTACAATGCTATTCAGCAATGCTGCAGTATTTAGGTGATTTAGTTGTTAAGTTTAAGATTGAAATTATGTTTTCAAACATTAGGGAGGTTAAAAAAATCTCGCTGAGTCAATTAATTCGGATGGTACTGTAATGCTCAAAAAGCATGTAATGCCCTTGAACCATTTGATGCACTAGGAAACACTAGCAGACTTGATGCCGCATGTAAAGGATATAAAACACTTGGAAGTACACAAAGTACTCGGAAACACCTAACGCACATGAACAAAGGGTCACAGGACCACCAAAAACAGTATGAGTTATTGGCCCTTTGCCTGAATAACTCCAAAAACGCAAAACGAGCTATGGCACTCTTTCTCATAGCTTGTTCACATCAACATTAACACTCAACTTGCCCCACACACTCCAAACTCTGTCATCGCAAAGGAAAAAAGGGAACAGTGACGTGAAACAAATAATTGCACCGCAAACAAAGAAATCATGCTGAGTAAGGAATTTCGCCCACAGGAAAGCAGTGAACAAATAATGCCCAAAACACTATGGGTGGTGTGAATTGCCGTTAATGAACTGCCTTCCCTCTGCTGTGGATTTTACAAAATCTTTAATAACAAATCCAAAATCATCATCAGTAGTTCAGCAATGATTAACATCTAGGAAATAAACTTCACCTATTTGATCAGCTGTGCAAGCTTGGCAAAACGTTAGTTTCAGAATAGCTAAACCAATTCCAGAATACCGAATCCAATATGTTCTTTTCCACAATGTGTTGCACCTCAGATTCACTAAACAAAAAATGGGATATACTCGAAAACCAAGGAGGTCCACACAGCACATTATTTTTGAGAGCTGGCGTACAATATATTCATACTTAGAGATCAGTCTAAAACCAGCAGTTTTCAGTTGCTTTACCAACAGCATAGCTCCTCCGCCGATTGAGCTAGAGAGCTGTTCAAGGCCTCAAACCGATTGGCCAGTCTTCTAGTCTGCACTTGAAAAAAATTTTTTGGTTTGGGGTTGCAAATTTTTTGCGAGTGACATCATAAGTCAGGTAGTTTTAAGGCCATTTTGGCTCATGTTACCTGGCCTAGGGCCCAACCACTAAGCCAAAGTATTTTGATGAAGTTTTTATTGGAAAGTAGGCTCGAGTCCGAGTCTTTTGAGCCTTTGATCGACTTACTACCATTTCTGGATCAAAATTTATGATCTAAAAATATGTTTATTACTTTAGATCATGACTTTCGAACCTGAAACCCCAGCAGGTCATCCAAATTATCGAAAGAGTCAAATTGTAGCCTAGTTTCCAATAAAAACTTCAGCAAAATACTACCATCTAACGGTTTGAGCCTAGAGCCATGTGAAGGGCCAAGGCGGTCTAAATGTCCTCTGCTTATGATGTCATTCACAAAAAATCTGCACTCCCCAAGCAAAAAATGTTTTCAAGTGCAGACTAGATGACTTGCCGCGTCTTTTGGGCTGTTGACCAGGTCGGTAGCGCTTACTGGACTGGAGAAATTCCTGCACAAAGCCATGTGCGTTTCGGTGTTTTTTTCTTAAAAATACCCGAAAGCGGCCGGATGCCAAAGTGTTAATCTGAACACTGAATAACAATTTTCATGCAGTTGTGCATTTTTGCCAGGAAAGACCAAATTTTGTTAAAACAAAGACAATTATTCTGGACCAGTGGTCAGCATCCTTTACTGAGTCACGAGCCAAAACAAATTCTGCAAGGGATGGTGGGCCGTACTAATTTTCCACCAACAATTCTGTTCCTTTTGCTGTTGTTAAATATTGAGAATTTGTTGAATTTTAATCGGATTAACTCCTGATTTCCACAGTTCATAACGAAAGCCCAAGATGCAACATCGGGGGATGCCTTGTTTTGATATATCAAAAAATGAAGTTGCAAAACAAAAATTAAGAGATTTCTAAACAAACAGAAATTATGAAAAACTATCTAGATTTACTTATGATTAACGTGTTTTTTATTCAGAAACTGGTTAATAACAATTTATTAAAAAACAATCATATCATCATCCTCTGGAATGTCTTGCAGGCCATCGGTTTCCAAAATTCTAGCCAAGTTTTCACTAACTCAATTTCCTGCAGAATTTTAACTCCTGATTTCTCATCTCGAGCAATAAAAGTCTCATGGAATCGAAGTTCGTATCCAGGTAGCCTGCTCGTAGTGCATTGGCAACACAGCTGTCTGTGATTTTGTTCCATGAATTTGTCACTGAAGTCACAATCTCTTCTAATCTGGGCTTCACAAAATTTCAACGCTTATTTCTCAACATTCTGTTTTCAATGTAGTCATTGGTTTCCATGCGTAAGTGGTCCTTGAATGGTTTATTTCTTGCAATATCAAGAGTAAAGAGATAAGCAGTCATTCCTGCAGGGATCGTGATTTGATGTGTTCTCCTTCTGCAGGGAAGTTCTTCAGGTCTTTTGCGCAGTGCAGGCTGGCTGAATCCCTAACTATCAAACCTCTTTGGCTTCCTCTCGAAATCAATGGCAGCATGAAATCGATCCATTTCTTTAAAACTGCCTGTGTACTCCATGCCTTTTCCCTTTGCAGAATACAGATGCCTGAAACATGTTCAATTCTGTCCTTTTTTCCTTTGGTGATGATTAAAAGTGGAGCTTTGCTTCCATCAAGATGAAGTGCCAAAATACATGTAACCAGAAGAGGAAAGGCAGTTCATTGATGGCAATTCACACTACCCATGGTCAACATTCAAGTCATTTTCATCTGGAGAAGAAATAAGATTGAGGTGTCTTAACCAAAGGGAAAAAAAGACCACCTCAGCAGCTTAAATCAACTCAGATAAAAGGCGATTTGCTCCAATTTCCCTTTGGACATGACTAATGACATGATAGCAATAGGCATCAAATTGGGAGGAAGACTATATTTGCCAATGAAGAGGCCCCACAAGTTTGGGCTACATCTTTCCACTGCCTGGTAACTCTCACAAAGAAAGAAGTTTAATCGCAAGGCAATGATTGCCTCCAAAACCTACAATTGGGCAAATACTAACAAACTACAAGAACCTTGCTCAAGCATATCAAGGGTGAATCAGGACCTTGCAGCCACTCTGCACTTTGTGGTTGCTGTGGGAAACACAACAAATCAATGGTACCATGTGTTTCGCATTTTATGAGCAAAACTAAACTTAAATGGCAACTTGTGTGCTATGCCATGAACAGCATGTTGGACAAACCAAGAAAACAATTCCAAGAGATGACCATCGCACCACAGGAATTGGAACAGATCTAATTGTAAAAATGACAGAAATGATTAAGTGACCTTGTCACGGCACTATGCATTGTTCCATGGTAGCCTAAATAAACCGATGCATGAAACTTACACTGTCACTTTTGATGACCAAATTTTCACTCTCTGAATATCTGTGAAGATAAATGGTATAACCAGCTTCACGCACAATTTATTAATCACGGCATGATTCTTCCATCCATGACATAATTTGTTTCCTTTTTGCACTGAATGTTGATGTTTTTTCATCATCGCAGCCAGTGTGCTGGCATTTTGATTTGGTTGCCATTGCTACTAAATAAAAGCTTAGCTTACGCATTCTGCAGTTATGCTGAATCATAACATGTTGTTTGAATCTTATGTTGTTTCAAGCTAAATTGGAAGCATGACCTTGACAGCAGTTGAATTTATCTCAGAATCATGAGCTCTATTGTGTAAATCATTGTAGCGTTTTATTAAGTTCATGTAACTTTTGCAGTAAGTTTTGAATTTACAGTTACTCAAGTGTTGAGTAAGATGTAATTTCCAGTTTCAATTGGTGCAGTTGGTGTTGTATGCTTTTTCACGACTGTCTTGAGGTTGTTTACTTTCTCTGACCTTGGTTTAGCCTTCCAACATTTGATCTGTTGGCATTGCTTGCAGATGAAAGGACTGATTGTGTGTAGTGTTAGGTGAAATCGATTTCTTATTGAAAATTTGCGATTGATTCCTTAGTTCTTTCTCTGTGGAGTGAAGTTGCTTGAATAACAATTGTAAGTTGCACTTGAAATCTGCTAGAACTACAAACAGCTAAAATAGCTCATTGAAATGGTAAGCCATGTTAGGTCTTGCCAATGAGTGGTATTCATCTGCTATACATTGATGCACAGAGGCCTACTGACTTTTAGCAACAATGTGCATCATTGCAAATCTTATAACTTCATGCACCAGGAAATCACATCTGAGATCACATTAAGGTGAGCTGCATTTTATCTTCTAAGCATTTAACTACCACTAATCTAAATCAGAATGTGATTTAACTTAAATCATTTTTGATCTCTCATGTTGCATGGCACATCCAAATGGTGTTAACTCAAAATAAGTTTGTAAAATTAGACCTCTGTCTAGTGCTCCCCTGATGAAGCCACGTGTTTGTGACTTTGTGGCAGCATTGACAAGAACACTTTTTGAACAAATGTGACCATCAGTTAGCTTCAAACTAGACACAAATGTTTCCATATTCAGAGAAATTTCTAAAAGCTGTCATGACGCAACTCAACACAAGATAAAACTTTTAAAGCATGATTTCAAGAAAAAAACAAACAAAAAAATAGAACAAAACTGGGAACAAACCTGATATCTTTTTAATATCTTACCTGAAAGGGTACAATAAACACTGTGAGAGAAATTAATAGCTTGCGAAAGGTTTCATATCCAAGAAAAAATTTGCTATGTGGATTGAGAGTGACTGGGAGCAATACAAAAGACAACAAAGTCTGGAACCTTGACATTTGACCTGGTAACTTAGCATTACTTGAGAGCTGGAAACAAGGGGGAACGTTTTTTAGACCATAATATTTAACACCACAATCATCCAGTTGCAAAAGAGGAAAACGATTAAGGCTTTCTGATCTGCAAGAAATATACATAGGACTGATTAGCAAAAAAGCAATTGCATTACAAAAGTTAATATCAATCAGCAATGATTTTCACATATGCTGTTCTAATCCAAGTTACATGTGCTTCTAAAATTCATTATCAAATACGCATATCATGATTTTGTGCAAAAGGACTATTATTAACACTGGTCAAATACAGTTTTTCTAAAAATATGTGAAGAATTTTAATAATTATGAAATAATATGTTCTGTTCGCGCTACACATGTAGTGCTTCATTAAGTAGGAAGTTGATCTCCATCTTTTGCAAATCTGTGACCTCATGCCGTCAAATGAAACCTATGCTGAAAGATCTGTGAAACCCATTACTGATTATTATGTGTAATGACAGATAAGCGAGGAAATTGTTTTTATAAACATTATAAGAACTGGTTTGCTGTGAAATATGTAGCATTTCTTCAGAAAACTATTTTACTTTCATGTGAGTGCACCAAAACAGTATCAGCTAATTGTGTTATATCCGTATTAGCAAACTTCTATAATAACTGTATCATTCAATGGTTTTCATCATGGTAATAAATAATTTGTATTGCTAGTCTCTAAAATTTGTTTCATTGCATGAGGCTGGAGCAGTGACAAGTGCAAAGTTGAAAGAAAAGAAATCTTACAAAAAATGTTGTTATCAAAATCCTTGTTCTCTTCCAAATAGCATTCATTTAGAAAAAATAAAGATTTCACTAGAAAATTTTCATGAAAACTCCATAAAAACAACAAAATGGACACATTTGTTTTTGAAAGAACAAGAAAACAAAGTGACAACCTCAACATTGCACGAAGTTTGTTTCGGGTAGCAAAGAGTAGCTGAAAGTAAACAGTGCAAATATTTCTGTTTTAATCAACCACAATTTCAAAACAAAAATCCCCAGAAGACTCGGCAAGTCTTCAAGTTTGCAATGAAGCCTTCAAGTTTGCATAATTAGGGTAGGTTTAAGCATTTTTGGCTGAGGTCAATCTGAGCTTGGGCACCAACTGCAAGAGGGAAGTGTTTAAATCAAGTTTTTACTGGAAACCAGGCTAAAATCCTAGTCTTTTGAGCATTCAATCAGCTTTCTAGCAATTTCGGTTCAAATGTTATGACCAAAAATACTAAATTTTGGTAAAAATTACCTAAAAAGATTGCTTTCGGTTATTTCACTCAAACATTTGAACCACAAACCCTATACAGTCAATCAAGGGTTCAAAAGACTCAGATTTTAGCCTGGTTTCCAACCCTTTAATGCCTGTGCCAGCCACTACAGTGAACATCAAACCTTTGATCAGCCATAATTCCTGAATACATCAGACTAGAGAGCTATGAAAGCATCCCTGGGGCACAAGACAACAAGGAATCGAATGAGAAAAGCATACCTTTACATTTGAAATTCTTGAGAAAAATTAGTATTTGTACATTTCTGTACTAAATTTTCGGTAAAATTTAGAGAAAATCTAAAAAAATGTTCCCCGCATCCCATTTAGCCTTTCCTGTCTGTATTTTTGCACTTAACCAACCGCCAAAATACTCAAAAACAGGATCTTTCAAAAGGAAGTCGTATCGGGCCATTTTGGGGGTAAGAATTAAGGGGTACAAAAGCATAGGTTAGGACAACTGACTTCTAGATCATGTTCTGGGGTCCAGGGAACAAAATACAGGGGTAATGACTCGGTGTATTGATTAAAATGTTCTAGGAACTATTCTGAAGCTTCACAGACCTTGATTAGCCTGCAAGTCTAAGGTATTCGAGAGTTATGGTGAAAAATAGACCCTAAAAACTGCTCGGGCACCTGTTGGATATTTTCCTTTTTTCAATAACAAAATTTTCCTGTCAATACTTCAGCTTGAAATTTGGTGGTATGTTGCAAAACACCCAAATGCACCTTTTCGTGGTGTTGGTGGTTGCTGGCTGGCTGGAAGAAAAATTGTTTGAACTTCAAAATACCCCAAAATTTGTGTTTTTTGCTTTCTTGGACCCCCACCATAAGAAGATTCAACTTTTATGATCATCATCAAGAAGGTAAGGTCTTTACTGATAGTTTGTATGCGAAAGTTTGTTTCAAATGTGTTTGGTTTGAGCTGTATGGTTATTTTAATGAACGCAACTGGTTTTCTTAGCCTACGCAAAAATTGTGTCCCCCTAAAATGATGTCACAGGTGGGCATGACCTATTTCAAAATGTGTGGTGTTGTCTTACGAATCCAATGATATCTACGGCTCAATTCAAAAGTTATGATCGCTCAAAGGTTTGCTGGCAGCTATAGTTGTCGGGGTGGGTGTTCCAGGGTGTCTTTTGTAGATTTGAACAGTGCTCTTAAGATAATCGACTGGCAAGTAATGGAGTTGCAAACTAGCATGAAAATAGTTCAAAGCACGATATATTCATGCAGCAGCACTCTGAGCACGTTGTTTTTACCTTTGAAACACACGTCAGCCACTTTTTTACCATCCGTTTTCTCCATTAACCATTAACTTGCCTGCCTTCTTCTTTGAACCATCAGGCCATGTAGTCCATGAGGAGGTTAATGGATTGGACATAGCAGGACAACATCGTCGACAGTTTGTTCTTCTGCGCCACACTCACAGGCTGCAGAGGAGGCCATACCCCATTTGTACAAGCAGGAGCAGAAACGCCCAACACTCATGCAGAGGCAGTTAAGACGGACCCAGGCTTTTCTTGGGAGGGTCAATCTGAGGGGGTGGTTGCTG
>JGI24022J15233_10010887_pt1 | contig 10344 bp, 2 predicted proteins | sample Ectturendosymbi2_FD_15233 | JGI IMG/M metagenome (IMG submission 15233)
ATTGTCGTTTTTGTTTTGGCTTTTTTTTCGCCCAATCGCAAAAGTGACGGCTGGGCGAACTGACGGCTAGCTTTACTCTGGTTATCAGGACACTATTACGTATTAGGTTATTTTATGTTTGAACAATCTATGTAGCAACCCTATCTATGCATTAGTAGGGTACACCTGTGGCCAAGCTCACTCTAACACTATAGAATAGTATATGTACATGTTCATCCTAATATTTTGCAAAGGAAGTAGCAACGAGCTTTCTGGATCATTCCATGTCAGGTGATCCAGCAAAATGGGGATTTTTCATCTGACTCTCACCAAAATTCACGAAATTTGATAAGGTGAAAGACTTTAAGATATCAGGCTCTGAGCTCAACAAAGTTGGAAGTTTTTAATCGGACCTGTATTTCCGAAATTATTAGCATTTGAATTTTTGACGTTTTTCAAGAGGATTGGACCAAAATATTCTTGGAGTTTTGCTGTTGAACTTCAACTGATTTTCACTCCTTTAGGCTATCTCTGAATTTTTCATTTAATATTTAAGTTTGCAGTAAAGTGGAAGGTTCCATGCTGAACAAAACAACACAGGAAGTTTTTCACTGGTGACGTTTGAACCCTGGTTAATCGTTGTTATAAGGCAACATGTTTTTCATGTGCATTCAAGCATGATGATTTTTAAATACCTAGAACTCAAATAGTGCGACTTCAATTCATGTCAACTTTTTTTATGTAAGGGCTGGTGTTATGAGGATACTACTGTATCTTGGTCACCCATGCTTATTTTTGATCTTTAGGTAAAAAAATTATATGTTTATATAATAATATATATCCATTAAAAATTTTTTCCTAATCAAAAACATTTTTAAAAAATATTATTACGAAATTAAAAAAATGTAATTTTTTTAACTAAATGTAATTTTTTACATTAAATCTAATTTAATCTAATTTTTTTAATTACATCGAATTTAATTTTATATGTTTAAATACAAAAAAAAATTTAATGAATGTTTAACAATACAGTTCTTAAGTATGCTGAATATCCTCAACAAAATTTTTTAAGATTAAAAACATGTTGAAAAGTGTGGAAAAATTTGGAAAAAGGGTTAATTTTGAATATTGCCAATTTTTTTTATTTTTGAAATTTAAGCAAATATAACATAAATTTGCATATATTATTTTCATGGTCAGGAAAATTACCATTGTGAATTCTAACATGTAATCTGATTTAAAATATACTTAGTAGTAACTTGTTCTTTTTTCTCATTTGTAACCAGGCTACTGAAAGACTGATTATAATCTTTTAGTCTGGTTGATTTTCTTTATAATTCCATTCAATTTAAAAACCAGAGTTGCATGATCCAGAGATCTTACTTGATTTGATACAAACATAAATCTTATTTTTTGCGACATAACAATACCAATATTGCATCCTTTCATTCATAATAACCCAATGATCAATATGCCATGTGGTTCGCAGTAAACTGATTGAAGTAACAGTCCAGACATGGATTAATGCTTATGCACAGGGTTGTCAGATGATGGCAAATTTGGCAAATATCACTGTTTTCCGAAAAATATGCCAATTTTTTTTGGCAATATTTTTTAATGCCAAATATTTGCCATTTTTGAAATATTAGCAGTGACTGTTAATATTAACAAAATTTATCAAATTAACACCAAAACTTTAGAAAGTACAGCTAAGACAACATGTCTGAATACGATTTACCGCTTGAGGAATTGCTGTAATTGCTGTAGTGTTTCATTTGATTAACAACCAATCATAACTGTGAATATATTTTAAAATTAACCTGCTGTTACTGTTTCAGGTCTCGCTGTGCTTAGGTTTGTGTGCATTTAAAGATTTAAAGTAGTGAGTCTGCAAATAAAAATCAAACCAGAATATTTTGATTAAAACTGAAATATATTGCTTCTGGTTTTCAACTAGGCCTAAAATATTACTTTGAGCTTTTAACTCTTAATCATAAGGAATCATTTTGCAGCCAAGAATCAGGGTCTATGATCTAAACCAGTGTTTCTCGAACTTTTAATTCCAACCCCCCTTTTTTTCACTCCTGACGTTGTTTTAGCCACAAGCCTGATAAAGGAAACACAAGTTAGTAAATGTAAGAATTTTATTTAAAGAAACTATTAAATAACTGAACCCAGCCGTTAAATTAAACAGCTGAACTAAGCAACTATATCATGACGCTAAGCGTTCAGAATTTTTGTCAAAATAATCCACACTGTAGCTGGGCACGTAGAGTCTTAGACAATCTAGAGTAAAAATTTAACAGATAAATTGCTTTAGACTACTGAAGATAACTCAATTGAATGATCGATTAGCAGTTAAGCATTTTCACCCACTTTGTGTTGTTTTGCTCCCCTAACACTCCCCTTTAGTTTTTCACCTCCTTGCCCCTTAAAATAGCCCTTTTCGCTCACTTTGAGAATGACAGATCTAAACTATAAGAGCCAGAGGATATATTTCGCCTTCTGAGAACGCATTTTTATTCCTTTAGAACAGACCTTTGTCTTAATTGACAAACTTAAAAAATGTAAAAGTATGGAAAAAATATGAAATGAAATGAATATTGCCAAAAAATTGCCATTTTGTAATAAAAAATCCATCTTGCCAAAAATTTTGCCATTTTCAAAAATTTTTTGCCAAAAATTTGCCATAAATTAGACAGACACTTGCCATATTTCCTGTCAAGCATCTGGCAACCCTGTTCATACATACTAAACAATTTAAAATTTTGGGGATAGGTCCTAAGTCATTTTGCGCCAGCTGTACTATGAAACTAGGAAAGTTGAAACATTGTAAAAGTCTCTTAAGTTTTATGCATCAGGGAAGCTTAGATTTTAAATGAGAAATTATTTTGTGGTTGCATTTTCAGCTTTGTTTCATGTGCTTAAACTGTGATTCATGGATGGATAATCTAACCTACTGTTTGTTCAAACAGGACTGATGAGACCAAACTTTTATCAGCTTGCTTGTGCTAGTCGTTACTTCAACCACTCAGTTTTGTAGAAATGTCAGAATTTAATCCTAATCAGCACCAACACAGGAGGTATAATCCTTTGCGTGATGAATGGGTACTTGTTTCACCTCATCGGATGAAAAGACCGTGGTCTGGTCAGGTGGAAAAAACAATTTCCAATGGAATTCCTCCTTATGATCCCCAAAATCCTCTTTGTCCTGGTAATATGAGATCTAGTGGCAAAAGGAATGAAAATTATTCTGGAACATATGTGTTTAATAATGACTTTCCAGCATTAGAGGAACAGTCATATATTCTTAAAGAATCAGATGATCCATTGTTTCAAATAGCATCTGCTTCTGGAAACTGCAAAGTAATGTGTTTTCATCCACTGTCAAATGTCACCTTACCTGTAATGTCCCATGAAGAAATTCTTGCAGTTATCAATCAGTGGGTGAACCTTGTGCATGACCTTGGCTCAAAATATGAATGGGTTCAAATTTTTGAAAATAAGGGGTCTGTAATGGGCTGTTCAAATCCTCATCCTCACTGTCAAATTTGGTCAAGCTCATTTGTTCCGAATGAGGGAAAACTTGCAGACCACAATCAAATGCTGTATTTGCAAAAATATGGAAAGCCTATGCTGTTTGATTATGTCAACAAAGAAATGAGGTCTGGTGAAAGAACTGTAGTCGAGAATGATCACTGGTTAGTTGTAGTACCATTCTGGGCTACATGGCCTTATCAGACATTGCTTCTTCCAAAAAGGCATGTTTCTCGCATGACAGACCTCAAAGAAGAAGAAAAATCATCTTTAGCTGAGGCAATGAAGAGCCTTTTGGTTAAATATGACAACTTATTTGAAGTATCCTTTCCTTACTCGATGGGCTGGCATGGGGCACCCACAGGAAAGCATCTGCAGTCTGATGTCAGTCATTGGCAACTGCATGCTCACTTCTATCCTCCTCTACTACGATCTGCAACTGTTAAAAAGTTCATGGTTGGTTATGAAATGTTAGCTCAAGCTCAGCGTGATTTAACAGCTGAGAAAGCTGCAGAGAAACTGAGAAATTTGCCAGATGTGCATTATTCTTTGAAGTAAATGTACTTCCCTCACTGTGAAATTACAAGGCCTACATTTTCAATCCATCTTTAATTGGTCCCAACTACAGGACACTACCTACAATGAATATGCAATAAATATTTGATCTGAACTGAATTAAGTTGATGAATAGACATCAACTAAAGCAAGAAATGTAGTGGAGATGCTGGGGCTGAATAGAGGTCAGTTGGCCAAGGAACTTCTTGTGTCATAGTTATTGTCCTTGCTGGTCCCACTTCTAAGGAGATTTTTGAGTATGCTTTTTTGATCAGTCAGACTACTTCAGTGTTTAGTCTATACATACTTACCTGAATTAACTGTAATTGTAATGGTTTATACGTCCATTCATCATGTATCTGTATGATAATTTTCTACACAAATGTAGATTTAAAGAATTATGGGCCTAGGCATTAGACCAGGGGTTCTCAACCTCAGGTACATGTACCCTCAGGGGTATATTTTCCTATCTGAAGGGGTACATTTAAGGTTGGCAATAGAAGAGAATAATATATTTACATGTTATTTGTTTCCAAAGATTTCTATATATATGAGCGAATATTATTTTCAAAAATTATTATATGCTTATTGTTGAATATTTGCGTTAATAATCATGACAAAATATTTTGTCATAAGAGATTTTAGGGGTACATGTTCATCTGTCGAAATGCTGAAGGGGTACATATCCATCTGTCGGAATGCTGAAGGGGAGTGTCACTCCATTTGGTTTGCTGTTTTTGAGAGAAAAACAACTTCTAATGAAAGTCCATTCATTCACTTTCATACCCACTTTTTGTCTGGGGAGGGTTGCAGAGACAGCAGTCCTAAAAGGATTTGAAATACCTCACGGTTTAAAGGTAACATCTTTATACAAAGGACAGGCACCAATGTTAATACCCAGCTTNTGGACTGCAAGAAGGAATGAAGTATCCATTGCACATGAAGCAGTTGTGAGCATGATGCTTTTTCCAAGGCCACATTGGCAAATGNTTCATTGTACAAGATGCAGTTCAATATTCAAGGTCTATGCAAAGCTTTAGAGCTCTTGGGTTTCATGTCAGATAACAAGCACTTGTTTATGAAAAGGAATTACCTTTTTAATTGGTGACATATTAAAAAATTGGATTATTTGGATGTATAGGCTAAATTTTGTAGGTGTTGAAGGTATGGTTAAGAAGATTAGTTTTTCAGCAAGGTTGCATTTGGTGCTAGCAGCCAAATGTCAATGACCAAATCACTCTTGGTTTGATACACGAACTCTGATTAAAAGAATTCATTAACTGCAAAATGTGAAGGTGGGAAACAGAAAGCAAGGAAAAACTAGTTTGGATTGTGCACTGTCACCAAGAGTCCTTGTATCCACATATTTGCAAAAAAACAGTACATATTAAAAGGTAATTCCTTTTCCTATCTGTGTGAAATTCTGTACACTTTGTCATTATCAGGAGTTTTTGAAAATGCTCTTAAACAAAATTCTTTGCATTTAAGAAAATTAACTTTCAAGCTGACTCTCCTTTAAGGACTTAACATCATGCAAGCGTAGAAATATCAAAATTAACTATTTGATTATCTGCTTGGCTTAGTCTATGGAAGCTTCAACTCTGCCGTAGTCTTGCCAGGTCAAAGAATATGTAAACTTTTGCAGATCGTGGTCACTACTTTAATGTTATCATCTGATTTCACTTTATTACTTAGAAGTTTCAAAGTTCATGCATCCATGTAATATTATATGACAGTGTGTTATCAGTAAAACTTGGACTTCAATGAATGGCGACTTAATGCAGGCTGCTAGTAGTAGATCTGACACTTGATGTTTAGCAGGGGCTGTGGAGCCAGAACTTAAATTTCCGCTCCAAGCATCTAATTTTTTGGCTCTGACTTCAGCTCCAACATCTAGAAGTTTCTGGCTGTGGCTCCAGAACAATTTGTTCCGTTAAAAACTAAAAACCACTGTATTTGTTTGTATAACTCACCCCACAAACTGTGTCTGTGGCACTGGAACCCAAATTTCCAGCTCTAGCCATCTAAAATTGCTTGAGCTATGGCTCCACAGCCCTAGTGTTGAATAGATAGTGAAGTAGATTTGTTGTAAAATTTTTTGAGTTCTATAATTTTTTGCTTTGATTTCTTTCTATTAAACTTGTGTCACATGTTCGGTAATTATCTTTGTTGTTATATCTTTTATGCCTCAGTTGTTTTGTTTTTTACCTGTCATTCTTCATGTTTTTACATGAACAAAATTAACACATAGTCAAAACATTTTCATTTTCAGCTCCCAAATCAATTCTGTAAGTTTCATCTAATACTTTTATTTCTTGAAGCTTCATTTATGTGTTTGTGGTAGCTGTCTTTATAGGACTGTGGCAATGAAACAACAGGAACTAACCAGTTTTTGATCTGTATTTCACTGCTGCTTTAGTAATTGATGCTATTTTCCCAACATTTTTCACCATATGCGCAATTCTCCCTCCATGCAGTTATGATTCCGTTGCTTAATTACTGTTGAGGATTTTTGTGTCGTACTTTTTGCCTTGAGGATGATGTTGCCCCATTGCCACTGTAGCATAAGTTGCAATACCGCTTGCTTGGAGTGAAGTGTTTTTCATAACCTTTAGAAATGTTCTTCATGTGTTGCTTTTTTGTTCTTGCTATATGGAGGAAAGAGCCTAATGATTTTCTTCTGGCATTTTCTTGTGTAGTTTTCATATCATTTGAATTAAAATTTCAAATGCATTTGTGGTCATTTTCCAGTGATGTTTTGTCATATCATTTTTGCTTTTGCCAAAGTCTACTTGGCTGAATAAAAGTCTGCAATTTTGTTCAATCATACAAATTTATCTATATTGTTGAATAAGCATTTTTTAAATTTGTAATTTTTACATTGTATTGTGTCTTATGATTCTGCAGATAAACCTTGTGGTGCTTTATGATTAGTCAATTGCTATCAGATTATCCTTGCCTTCTACAGATTTTTGTTTTCATTACATTGCAACATGGCTAACACTGTGCAAGCAACTACTATTGAGGCTCAAATTCAGAGTTCTATGCCACTGCCTGTGATGGAGGTATATACATTTGACTCAATCTTTCTGTGTATAATGCTTTATGGAAAATTGTGCAGAAATATTTACTTCAGTTGCTGTAACAAGCACATTTGTGTAGGTCAGGCCTGCACAACGTATGGCACCCAATCCACATGCGGCCTTACGGCCCATGAGAGTTTTCTTTAATTGCAAAAAATGTTGCAAAATCCTGACTCCGCATCAGTGTTCCCTCTAGATAAAATTTTTGTAAGTTGGCTTGTGTCAAAAAAGTGACATCAAGATTAAAATAAATGTAGGTGCCCTTTATAAGTTTTCTTAAAATGTATTCATTTTCGAAGAACATACATTTCATCAACCATATTTGATGAATGACCCAATAAAGGTTGTTACTTTTTCCAGCATGACCTTCATCACATTTGTCAGGTCAAAATGAACTGAGCAATATGTAAACTGTTTATTGTTTCCTTCAAAAATTCATGAATAGTTTTTGATGAATGACCAAAAAAGGTCTTAACTTAATTTCCCACACTTTCAAACAGAACTTTTTTCGATAAACAACCAAAAAACCGGTCATCACATTTATCAGGCAAAAATGAGATGAGCAGTATGCAAACTGTCTACATTCTCCTTCACAAATGTGGACCTTGTCTCTCAGGCTGGGTTTGCCCTGCATACAGCCCTGACTGACTGTTCTTGTCTTTTTTGTGTGTTGCTTACTGTTGTACTAAACCAACAGTACAATACAATTGAATAAGGCCAATGATACTGCACAATGAATTTACTTAAACTTTGTCAAAACATAATAAAGCGCAAATATTGACAAATTACTATTTAACCCATAATTGGGAAGCTGAGATCACAAAATGTGTCTAATGGTGCCAGCCCAAGTCTAGCTCAGGTATCACAAATTATTCTGAAGCTCAGATACCGCAAAATGTGTCTGTAGTGCCAGTCCAAGTGTTTTTTGCAATCACTTCACTTAAAAATATGTCTGCATGTCACAGCGAAAGCTTTGTTTGTGGGTGCACTAATAGTCAAAATGTGTCCAGACTCTCAGAGTAAGTTTATGAAATGTGGAAGTCAAAAACTTATAAATGCGCCCAAACTACACAGCAAAGATTTTCGGGTGAGTAAAATTGTAGAATCAGGTTTCAAAGCATTTTTACAAAACTTGGAAGTCAAAAATGATTATTTGTGTCTGAACGCTGCATCAAACAGCTTCATTTCTGGATGCATAAATAGTGAAAATGTGCCCAGAACAATTTCAAGAAAACCTTGCAAACTGAAAATGCACAAAATGCATCTGAACATCATCGCAAACATTTGTTTCCAGACACATAAATCATGAAAATGTGCCCAGAACTTCTTTAGCAACTTTGCAAGACGAAAACTTCCAATACGTCTGAACTACACAGCAAACAGCTTTGTTTCCCAACACACACAAATCATTAAAAAATGTGCCAAGAGTTGTCAAAAACAACAAATCGTAAAAAATGTGCCAATTTTTTATAAACCTTGCAAGCTGAAAACTTCCAAAATGTGTCTGAACACTGTTTTTGCATGGTGGTGAGACTTCAGAAAAAATTTGATTGCAGTCAGCAGTGTGTGCACAGTCGCACTCTTTTGTCATTGCTCACTGCTGTATATCCTCACTGCAGTCTGAGAATGGCTTAATTCATGAAAATGTGGCCAGCATATTTTTGAAAAAAAGACAAAATTGTGTTTCGTGAAATTTTCTTATGTGCAGGAAATAGTGTCCAAATTTTGCAAGTGTCAGTTTTCAATATATTTGTCAACTGGCACCCAAAAAAGTGTGAGCACTAAGTAATGAATTTTTTGCTCCATCTGACTATACTGACAAGGCTTGCTTTTGTACCAGCATGGCATATTGCATTTTGTTTTTTATATTTTCTATCATCAATATACTGCTTTTCAAACGTGATGCATATATACTGTTTCAAAGTTAAATCTTTGACTTTCATGACATTAACAGTTGGAGGTTTAAGAGTAGTGCTATGGATTGCCCTAAATTGCAAATTTGAAAAGCTCAGAAAATGATTGCACATTATCGCTCAAAGTATCATCAACCTAAGTTGGTAGAATTCCACTCTCAACATTTATAATTCTTAATTAAGTGAAAAGGAGTTTTTAATATTCATGATAATAGTGGCTTGAGGTTTTCCTCTCTTTTTGAATATAGTTTTCAGTCATTTAATAAGTTACAATACACCAGTACTGTCTCTGCTGTGTGCAGAATAATACTTCTTTGATTTTGTGTTTCTATTGTACATGTCATACTAGTATGTGGAGATGTATACTGATGAAGCTGTTCGAACTGGCAAAGCTCCAAACCCTCCTCGCCCACTGACAGATTCTTTCCAGATGTTTGGCCAACAATGCCATCAGGATGATGCTATCATAAGACCTCTTGAATCACAGGTAATGGATGTGCCTTGTGTGCTGCTGTAAATTTATGTTTCTGTCTACTTCAAATATAGAACTATCAAGAGTTTACTGAAAAACATGAACTGTTAGGGCCTTCCTAGGTCTGCTTCCCATCTGACCCTCCCAAGAGGAAATGCTGGTTTGAAAATGAACGAACGCTTCAAGTACAGTAAATATTTATAATTGCAATTGGTGGTTTCAATGATATTGATCTTTTGCAGCCATACTAAGTGTAACACCAAAGTACATTGATTGAACTGCTCTATTTATAAATGAAATGGTGACGTTTTAAAGCTGATGAAGTCATAGATGGAACTACACTACTCTGTTTGAATGTAGCTTGAGTTGTTGTCCTTTGAAGGCGACATGTCCCGGTAAATTGACAGTCCTGTAGTTATTTATTCATCGTTTGCTCAAATATAGGTCAGGCTTATTCAGAAGGCTTGATTAAGAACTTGCATGGCCAACAGACCACTAAAGCAATAAAACATTGGTAGATTTGTGCGTCAATGCCTACCTAACCAGATGCACAACTATATCCAGCTGTAACACTGTTTTTTGTTCGACTTCAGTGCAAAACACCTGATAAATGGGTATCGCATATAACATGACAAGCAATATTTGGTTTGCTACAGTAGATTTCACACCTTGATAGAACACTGTGTCCATACCACACAGTACTAATATTTGAAATCACTGCAAATTTGCTGTGTAGGTAGACCACCTTTTTATTAACTGGTGACTTACTCAAAACTTCAGGCATGATCATGTAAATTAGTATTCT
>JGI24022J15233_10010888_pt1 | contig 10343 bp, 7 predicted proteins | sample Ectturendosymbi2_FD_15233 | JGI IMG/M metagenome (IMG submission 15233)
TTGTAATCATAACAAGCATAACTGAGCAAGCAAATCATAACTGAACATTCCACCAACCTCAGTTGAGGCGGAACGAGCTTTCTCCGCTGCGGGCTTGTTTGTCACCAAAATTCGGTCTCGGCTGAGTGACCAATCAGTCAATGCACTCAGTTTTCTGCGAAGCTATTACAAAAAAATGAATGAAAAACTTGCATGCATTATTGCCTGTTTGATTTCGCTTGTATTGTCACTTGCACATTATGTTAGTTTTCCCGACTTTTTCCCGGGATCCCGGGATGGAGTGAAGATTTTTCCCGGTTTCCCTTCGTAAAAACCGGGAACTTAAAAACCCTAGTGCTTACACAATACAGGTAGCCTTTTATTGGGACCCCGTTGAAAGCAGAGTAGGCTACTTATACTTTACAGCTGATGTTGTGGGCCCTTTGAAAGCGCAGTACTTAAACATTACAGTTGCTGTTGTGGACCCCTTCAAAAGCAGAGTACTTACGTATCAAAGTTGCTGTTGGAGGCCCATTTGAAAGCAGAGTATGCTGCTTACACATTGCACTTGCTATTGGGTGCCCCTTGAAAGCAGAGTTCTTGCACATTAGAGATACAGTTGAAGGCCCCTTTAAAAGACGCTTTGGAGTATATAATGTGAGTGGATAAATTTTTCACCAAAACTGAGGAAAATTTACGCGCGAAACACCTCGAGGGGGTCTTATTAAAACACACCGCTGCTACCGTGTATACGTGCGTCTACTGCGTTGCGTGTGGGAGTTTTAAGACGTTATACAATATAAAGCAATCAACACAGATAAAAATCCTTGGAGAAGAATTCATTTGGAATACGTTTGATGCAGGCGCTTTTGAAATCCTAGTTAATTAGCAAAAAAACATTATTCTTCAATTCGTAGGTGCTCGAAACCTAAGTTTTTTAAATTTTAAGAAAAACTACGAATTACGACACAATCGTTTCCATGGACGCGACAGAGTGAGGACCACCCGGTCAGATTTTTTCCATTAAACCTAAAATGACGCTGACGAAAACTCAGTTTTGAAACCACGGACGTTTCCACGAAAAACACCTTTTGCATTTCATCTGTTTGCGCTTTGTGCAGCCATTTGGCTGAAGCCTTTAATGTTTAAAATGTTACGAACATCTCAAAGTTTTGACTGAGGGCCAACGTAAACACCAAATCCCGAGTATGTTTTAAATTTAAAGATAGTTATCCTTGTGAGTTCCTAATGAACGCGTTTTCACAACCTTTTGCTAAACCCCCAACGTCACGAACCTCTTCTATAGAACTGTTTGTCTCCATAGCCTACATGTTGTTTAATGTCGTCGAAAAGCTTGTTAAATTTCACAGTTTCTATGCATACGGCTGTTCTGCTTGCAAGCCGTAGAGTCATCAAACCTCTTGTCCAACACGGATTCCAAAATATGCACATGCAACTGGTACAGTTGTACTATGCATAGTTTTTTTAATAGCTTCTTCATTCTACCTCCGAGCGCATGATAAGCTTTAAACGACATCATAGAATCAAGAATCTTAAAAGTGAAAACCTTTATAAATTTTGTTTACAAGTTTTGATTTTGAGGCTTTAAATTTTAAACTGACGACACGTGCCGTCAGCTTTACATTTTTGGTCAGGCTTACGTATTCTCAATCTATATGTTTTTTCTGCAAAGTAGCAGCTGAAATGTAATTATATTTACAAAAACATAAGACAAAACGTCAAAACAGTTAAGAAAAGTTTGCAATACAATTTTAGCGAAGGAACAACTCTTTTTATGTCTTTTTCTACTCTACGGTTTGTTTGATTATCTGCAGGGTATCAACAATGTTGACAAACTGATCATTCCGAATTACAACAATGCTTGTCTCAATCAACAATGGAAAAAAGTGGACGAAGGAAATAGCACGAAAGGTAACCTGCGATAAAAGACGAGTAAAGCAGAGTATTAGAAGCGTAGGCAACCAAATGGAATACAATCTTTGTAATTTACAGCCTTCAGTTGTCGATTGCATTTGTTTAAACACTTTAAAGCAACAAAATGAAAGCAAAGATTTGCTTATGATGATGCATTGACATAATTTTTAAAAGATGCAATAACTGGTTTCGGGAAGCGTGGTGGGACGCTTGCGCATGCAGTTTATCCAGGTGCTGGACAAATTTGTGGAAATATTCACTTTGACAATGAATGTTTCACTCATCAGAAAATGCAGCCTGGTGATGGGAAATATAATTTATTTTCTGTGGCAACACATGAATTAGGTCACGCATTGGAGATGTACCATTCAAATCAAGCAGATTCTGTCATGACTCCATTTTACAAACATGGCTTTTCAACTGACAATAAGCATGAGATTCTCGGTGAAAGCGGCAAAGCGTTGATTCAGCAAATGTGCGGAAAACCGAAGAGTGTTGTGTTTAATTCAAGAACAGCAAAATTTGTTGTTAAACACCCCAAACCTGGAAAGATTAAAATGTTTTTTCACCTGAAGCCGAGATTTTTCGCAGGGGGTTCAGACGGGAGATGGGGTCTCTGGTGAAAACATTGACGAAAGCTTAAACAGAGTCTCTGACGGGAACTTTCAAAAGCTGGTGACAAAACTATCTCATAGAAAAAATATGGCTGAGTTTATCGAAAGAGAGTTTAGCTTTGTGTGACAGGCTTTCTCACAGAACCTGGTGATTGTGGGAGAATAATTTTTTAGGTTGTTTTGCTTCTCTGAGAATAAATGAGAACGAATGTGACTAAAATGAGAAAGAATGGAGTAGATAGAAAGATCGAATTCGGGCTAAAAACTGATTTGCTGTTTTTGTGATAGTTGGGGGGGGGCAAATTCGCAAGAATTTCCAATGATTTTGGGAAATATGTGAAATTGATTTTGGAAAGAAGATGGAATTGATTCTGGAAAGATTGTGAAATTGATTTTGTGTATTTGTCAGATACAAATGGAAGTAAGCGAGTTCAGGGTTTGTGCGTGGGATGGTTGGTTCAAATTTGAATTTATGTTTTTCTTTTCAAAAACTTGGAAATTCTTGCGAATTTGCCCATCTGGAAATTGCAAAGACAGAAAATCAGTTTTTAGCCAGAGTCGGTCTTCACTATCTNCTCATCAGTTTTCCGGTTGCATGCAGTATTGCTGTAAAAACTTATGCATGTATATTCATTTCTGTCCGCTTCCTTTCCAAGCTTTCTTATGACATTNTACCATCGATTTCATTTCCGCAAACAATGTCATTAATGCCGAGTTCAGTCTGCATGAGTAAAAACTAATGTTGATGTCTGTTGTGGAAACCTTGTGGCAAACATTACATCAAAATAGCTTTTGAGAGTTTGCCTTCCTGGCTTGGTTGAATTTATTTATACATTTTTCAAACTGTTTCTTGAATAGCTGTTAAAATATCTTCTTTCCACATTTCTGTTAGCAAAAAGCTATTTTCTAAGAATAAAATCAAGAAGACAAACAGATTTTTCACCAGTGAATTTTTTAATCTTGCCAGGTTAAACTGCCCCTGTTTAACTCCATGTGGAAGCTAGAACGCTGGTGATGCGAAATAATCTTCTAACATAAGTGTGGCGGTTTTTGAGCGTTAAACGCTGGCAATTTATGAAATACAGGATTGTCTTGACTTTCAAACAACCCGTCACAAAGACAAAAAGCGCAGTCGCATCTGCCGACATTCCAGTAATAATATGCTCTTTCTATATTATATCAAACATTCACCACCACTATCCAGTACAATGGCTTTATCACAAAAATCAAAAGCTGCGTCAGCGCAGCCAGCATAACGAATTTTGTAAATTCTTTTTGACGATCACTTGACTATACGACGTGACTGTTATGTACCGCAGTGTAATGCTTTCAGTCAGAATAAACGCTGTCTACACGCAACCGATGCCCTTCGGAAATGCATTTGACGGTCTATAAACACCTTTGAAGATTTTGGATGTCTGCATGTGCTGCCAACAATGACCGTCAGTTCTCTCGTTTGTTAATTACATTTTTGGTTGTTTGACTAATTCCAAGCTCAATTCTAAATAGTAGCACAAGTAAAGTGACTTTTTCTTACCACCAAGGTTTCCCGCGAAAATGAGATAAGTCTATTTACTCGTATGCGCCGAGTGAGCGTATAATGAACTAGGGAATAAGCTTAAATGAACAGGCACAATGAACTAGCTAATGCGTAATCATTTGTATAAACCAGAAAGTAACAAATGAACGAACTATTAACTGTGGCACATTCCTCTGCAGCGCTTAAAAACTGATTCCGAAATGAATTGAATCAAAGCTCGATGACACCGGCAGTACAGAAGTTTTCATGAAAAACGCAGTACCACATACCAATTTTTAATTTCCAACAAACCTTATCGACTCTTTCGAAATACGGACGGAATTACGTACGACTGATGCCCTGAAAGAGACCTTTGGTGATGCCCTGAGAAACAGGATAAAACTAAATTACTGCAAGTCATCATATTTCATGGCCAGGGGCGTAATGAGGTCAAATGGCGCCCGGGTCAAGAAGCAAGTTTGGCGCCCCATGTTCGAACCTGAGGTCTTTCGGAAGCATATTGCACTGTATTGAAGAAAGTATTTGCGACATTGCTGGGACTTTTCGGCGCCCCCGCAGCCATTCGGTGCCTCCCGTGCTGATTCACAGCACCAACAGTGGCTGGGCACCCTGGGAATTATACCCCCCTTGCCCCCCTCGTTACGTCCCTGTTTGTGCCAAATCTCTGGAGTTAAAGGGATTCAGCAGTATATTTCTAAATGTGTATTACAGTAGAGCTAACCGTTCAAATAGTTTTGTTAATGTGGCCGTTAAACATGAATGCCGTCGATTCACGAGATGGTAAACTCTTCACATTTAACAAAAATTGTCAAAACGGGGATTTTTCTTTTAATGTATTGAAGAAACCAATGATAATCCTGCCAGAAAATTTTAAGCAACAGAAAATCGGTATTTGGCATAAAGTAGCTGCCCATTGCGCAGAGCAAACCATAATATATATGACTCAAAGCAACAGGACCGTCGAAAAATCAACAATGAATGAAACAAAAAGATCATTTCTGGCAAATTTGCACAGTGGATTCAAGAACTCCAGACTCAACAGCAGAGCTGAATTTTTTTTCTTAAGGGGAGATAATTAGCAAAATGCTATATTATTTTGAAATTATTGAGAAACTTTCTTGTAGGTGACGCCTTCCACATCTCTAACAAAAATGGATTAAACTCGATTTGTTTTAAAAACTCAAAAAATTAAACAACTTATTTAACACCTAATTTTACCGGAGCAGTATTCGCATATCATATGCCTATGACACAGCTTACTTTTTTTTGTCATTTTGCAGCTGATTCGACTCCACCAGGAAAGTTGTGCGAAATACCAAGTTTGTTGCAAGAATATAAAAATTTCTTAGCAACCAGGAAATTTGACGAAGCAGAGAAAACGAACAAAGTAATACATTCTTTGATCACAAATGAGATCAGCACAACAGGAGATGAGCTGAGAAGATTTGCTACTGAGCTGCTGAACGCTGGTCGTTACGAAGAATCCATCCCTGTTTATTTCGCAGCAGCTTTTCTTTATACGAAAGAAGATTTGTGGGGAATGAGGTATTGCGTTGGTGTTGGGTGGGATGGTCATGGATCGGCAGGAATTCTCGGAGCCAGCTTGAAGATGATTGGACGAGACGTCGCGATGAAGGAGGTTGTGAAGTGTCACGTGATCCCACTCATGCATGACGTCAAAAATCAAATGTTGGAAATGACATCAGTGAGTGAGAAAGATAAGAGCTGGTGGATGAGTCAGGTTCTTGAACGCATCGCTCGAAGCGCAAAACTGGTCGATGATGACGAAGCTGCAAAGGAGGCGCTAAAGGAAAGTAGAGTGTGGAAGGAAAAGTGGTGGCAAATAGAAGAGGAAGAGGAAACCGTGGTGGAAAAAGATGAGCGATGCATTGTGATGTAACAAAAATCCGCGATTCTTGCTCTTTGCTACACACATGCAGAAACTTACTTGAGTTAGCAAAACGTACCTTGCTCGTAATCACTTCATTTATAAAGTACTCGTTCGTGCAGCTTAAACGTATAGAAATGGATGAATTCGGAAATCGTATAATGCCTCAAAAAACATTAACCTCCTATAAAAAAACAAACTAACGTTGTTATAGAATTACAAATTCCTTTCATCCCATTCAACTTTTAAGGTAGGTTTTATTGCCAAGAGTCACTGCGCATGTGCAGTGACGTAGAGGTCAAATAGTTTTTGTTTCGAGCTATGTGCGGCTTCCTCTAGGCCCTAAGGGAGGCAAAATGTAGCTTATATGATGGAAAAGAGGGCAGAAGTTCAATCACATTCATTGTGAATTGCGAAAGCTTGTAATGAATTCATTTAGACTCCAAACAAACTCAATGTATACAGAAGCGAAACTTGCTGATAAACAGAGCATCAATTCGCTGTAGACTATTGTTATTCAAAAAACGCATGATCTGCTACACTGCAGAATTCTCTTCTCGCCAACTGAGGGAAAAAAGCCTATGCCGTTACGACGTCACAGTGCTCGACAACGCTGATTTGAGTTTAACATGTCACATGATATGTGTAGTCAATTGTTGGCGGCCCATAAGTTATGAGGCAATGTGTTTGTAAGACATGCTTTTGTATTTCCAGCAATGTTACCGGTAAAGTCACACCAGTTAATTTAAAGGAGATTGAAATATTTTGAGCTGAAATATTTTCTCTTGCTACTTGGAGCTTGTTTATCAGAGAGTTCACGCGGAAGAATTATATTTTCATGGAAACATATTCTAGAAACAATGCATTAAAAGTCACAAAAATACCAAGTTCCTAAAAGCAAGCCAGGAAACTGCCATGCCTTATTATAGCTGAAGATTAGCTTTACCTGCTGATGGTGTAATGTTCTCTGCTAGCAATAAACTACTAGCTGTATTAATTTGGTAGGAACCAAGTATTTTTGACTTTTACGTAAGCAACAGTATTTGGTGGATACCACCTCTCGAAGCACAAAACGACAGGATGTGGTAGACATTTTGGGGATTCCATAGCTCCATTGCTCCCCTGACTACGCCTATGTTTGTGTATGCCCAGAAGTTTGCTTCTCTCTGTGACAGCGCAGCTACAGGCGCTTGACGCTACGAACCTGAATTAGGAGAAAATTCGTTGTGTTGTGAACATGAATCAGGACAAAATTCGTAGATTGCTGTGTATCGCGTAGTATTCAGGTGTGCGATATATTTGGCCACATTTGGTTTGTGGTTGACCAAATATTTGATGTGTGATTGACCAAAACTGTTAGATATTTAATAGAACAGCTGACGTATTGCCTGCAATCAAGTATGCTTAGGCTTTAAACTATAGTGTAACAAAAACGAAAATGCGCAATTGACCAAGTAGGTTTGACACAAATTCCTATAATTGATGACATTCGTTGCTATCATCCGTGCGTTAAAATAGTTAAAAAATGTTGTCTACTTGACTCTACTCTGTATTTTTGTTTGTGTTTTTTATTTCATTTTATCATTGGTGTGTCAACTGTAGGTGGCGTGAAGAGTTTCTCCAAGTTCACAATGGCAAAACTTTATTTGCGTTGTACTTTAAGTAATATCTGCTGTATCATTGTTCATCGGCTTTCTATAGAAAGGGACTGCGTTGAAAAGCTTGTTTATGAAGATATTCTCTTTGATTTTGCTTCGGCACAAACTAAACAAGTTCAGTTTAATAATGGTGATACACTTCAAAAAACTTTTTCGTTATCTTGCATTTAATATTTTCTCGGTAGAACCTAATTTGTCATTTGAATTTTTACTTAGGGAGAGAGAGCAAACAATATTTTTGTTGAAAAAATTATTCGAATAAGTCAATTGAAATCACTAACTTGTACCACATGACACTGACATTTTGGCGAAAGCCAGGGAGCGTGTGCTTCAACGCTACTGCGCATATTATGTTTGTGAAATAATTTTTTTACGTTCTGTGAACAGTCAAAGAGAGTTTGACGAAAATCAGTCAACAGCAATCTGCATTCGCTTGTAAGGTGAAACAATTTGGCTTTGACTTTCGTAAACCATTTTCATTGGACCATCTTTGCTACTACGTTGCTTAAAAATACTAGTACTGTGCTATCTTAGGTTCCTTGTGACCACCCGTGTTAGCCCGGTATTTCCACATTACAAGAAAATACCTGAATTTTCCCTTTTGCTGTCACTTCACAGATAATGCTGTGATGACGTTGCTTTTTTCATTACGTAACGCTCCATTGAGCAGCCGCTGTGAAAGAAGTGATAGCCTTGAGTACTGTGGATAAGTCGCAGAAAGACTCAAAAAACATCTGCAGACAATGCGGTTGATTATTATGATAAAAATTGAAATCGTGCACATAAAATCTATTTTGACTTTAGTCCAAAGGCGTGAGCCTTCTGCACGTCTTGCCCGGCAGCGTTTGCATTATTTCGCCGCGTGCAAAACGCTCCGTTTGTTCTGTAAAATGTTTTCACACTGTAATTGGAAACCTAGTATCTTTTATTGAATTTTTGCAAACTAAGGGCACTAAGACTTGTTTCAATGTTTTTGCAAACACAGAGTCATGGAACTGACTTTCTGCTTCTAGCGTTTTCTATTTTCTTGCATTTTTGGACTGCCAGGGAACCAGTATACGCAAAATAGTTTTGTTGCTGTTCTTCCCTCTGGGGTTTGACTACAGTGGCATTCGGCGTTTGCATAGTGCAGATAGTACGAATTGGTAATGTAACAAATCATAACGTTTTAGTAATGAACAAGTCAATCAGATGGTAAGTGATGTTAACACCTTGTGTTAAACCATTCTATTTATACTGCTAAATCATCAGCCGTACCCACATTAATTTTAACGTGCATCGAGCTTTGCGTCATTCATGCTTGAATGGATTTCAGTAAAAAACATCCTGGTGCTGTCCTCGCAACTTCATGCTTGATTGAAATTGTTTGAAAAATTGCTTCGCAGTGTTCGAAAATTTTCAGCAGTTGCCACAGATCAGTGAATTCTGATTGTTTCTGTGAATGCATCTAATTTTTCGATTTCCCACAAATTACGTCGTGTTCGAAATATACTGCCAACTGTGACTTTCATCTATTCTCTTTTCATTTTCACAAACTTTGTTACTTTTATGAGACATCATTTGAAACAGGTCAGTGAAGGCTGCTGTTCAACAGACCAAAGCAAAACAATTGTGAAATTGTCTTTTAAGATATATTTTTTAAAATCAGATAATTTATTGGCCAAAAAGTTTCCATCTAGTTTTACAAAAATTTGGCGTGACTCCATAACGTCATATTTCATACTACTCTTGTTGACCATGATATAGCATTTTTTGGCTATGCTGTAATTCTCCATCCATTCTTGTTCCTTGGCGCAGTGTTTTTGTGTACATCGATACCAATTTAGCCTCAAATTTTCGGCACGCATCTTATGCGCCTATAGCTAGATGGTCACGTTTCTAAAAATGTAGTATATGGGCGTGGGACATGTTCCTCGTATGTTAATATTGTAAAAAATACATACTGCTGTTCCTTTGGTGAGCAAGCATTCTGATATATATGTGAAGTGGTGGCATTATCGCAATTGATAACAACCTCAAATAAAAAATACATTTGCCTGAATAAGATAAAAATATTTGTACAAATAAAAAAGTGCCACATTGTGAAAGAAAACAGAACGTTTGCCAAAATCTAACTATATCCAGATCTTCCTTTTTAGAGAAGATCAGATAGACACATTGCAGGGTTAACACCTTGCGGTTATTTACGCATTTTCTCAACACGTCAAGAACAGCCTGTTCATTCAAAATATGCGTTTCAAAAATCAAGTTTTCAAGCGTTCATACTCTTACACATCGCAACTCTCAGACCTAGCATTGCCAGTTGTGGACTTGGGTTTGAGGGGACCAAGACAAAGCTGGAAAGAGAGCCCTCTGATGACGACATCATAGTGGTGGGGGCGCTTTGAAAGCAGAGTACTTACACATTGCAGCCGCTGTTGGGTGACCACTTGAAAGCAGAACACTTACACATTACAGTTGCTGTAGTGTCCCTGTTGAAAGCACTTTGCTTTCGGGGGCCCCTTTGAAAGCAGAGCACTTATACATTACAGTTGCTGTTGGGGCCCCTTTGAAANNAGAGTACTTAACTTATGATCTGCTTCGGAATATNTTATATGAATGGATAATAATAATAGATAACAAGTTTTCCACCAAAACTGAGGAAAATTTACGCGCGTATCACATGGAGGCAGGGGCGTAACGAGGTTAGATGGCATCCGAGGCAAGAAACAAGTTTGGTGCCCTCATTG
>JGI24022J15233_10010889_pt1 | contig 10343 bp, 5 predicted proteins | sample Ectturendosymbi2_FD_15233 | JGI IMG/M metagenome (IMG submission 15233)
CCAAACTGACCAACGCAAGGCCTTGATGTTACGCGCTATAACTATAATAATTCGCTCCATAGCTATATTTGCGTACTACGTATCGCGAGTAAGGAACCTTCAGCAAAATCGGACTACATTTGGTTGCAACTGAATATTAATTTCATTCAAAATAATATCGTCAGCGCCTAATAAAGTATAATCGTAAAAATTTTATTCAAATGATTTTACTTGCTTAAGGGTTTATTTTACGATTCTACCTTATTAGGAACTGACGGTGTTCTTTTGTGAAAAATTAATATTCCGTTGCCAGCAAACTGTGTTCCGTTTATTTGGCGAAAAGCTCCTTAACTGCGAGAATTTGTACGCACCAGTTGCTACCAGAGTGGTATTCAACCTGACTTCATCAAAAATAAGGTGCCGGGAAAAGTATATGCATCAGTAAAACATACCTATTCTTTTAACAAATCGTGTATGTGTTTCCTGTTTCAAAAGGTTTGCTGCATGCAGCAAAGCCAATCGGAAGTTTGCTGACATTTTGTTCAAAACCAGTGCTGGAACTGCACGCGTGCCACGTGACGTCGTAACGAATCAAGCAGATATGCATGCTCCCACTCCAGCCCACATACTTAATGTGTTGCAGTAACTTGTTCAAGACTTATGAGAACTTTTGCAAATTCTTTGATTCTATTATTCACTCTGCATAGCTTTGCAACCGCTCACTATGCGCAGAGCGAATACAGATTACTCTGACTAATTGCATATCGGTTAAAAGCTGTAACCGTGTTTTCACACCAACCATTCATTAGTGAAAAACATAGTACGGTTAATTGCATAAACCAGACATTCCAATAGAAATATTTATTTTATTTGTAGACTTAAAACACTTCCTCCGCGCCACTTAGTGTGAGAGAAAGACACAGTTCCGAGATTAAGCTGGTGACTGTCGCCATTGGGATGGCCAGAAAGCAAAGTTACTATTATTCTTTTGTCGAGAAGTCGACATTGTATAGTGGCCTGTAGCTGCCAAGCTGCATTTAAAACCTTTTGTCTCACATTCATCAAAAGGGTGGCACAAGTGCAGTTGAATCATCATGAATGTACATCGTCAAATCACAGAAAAACATGGTGAGAGTAGAAAACAAGTATCATGCAGGTGTACGGCCACGTTGCAGAAAGCTTGTCGAATTATAGATAGACATAGTGGTATCTCACGCTGTGTGGAGCTGTGTAAAGTGTATGCATTCATGTTAACACTTTGGCACCCGGCTGGATCCGGGGATTTTTGAAAAAAAACGCCTAAACGTGGCTTTGCGCGGGAGTATCTCCGCTCCTGTACGGGTTACGGACCTGGTCGAAGCGTCAAAAGACATGGCAAGTCTTTACATTGCATTCATAAGTTACATTCACAATAGTGCGTTCAAGGATGAGTTTCTGTGCGTTTTAGATGCGCTGTCCAGAACATGTGGAGATGTTTTTCAAGCTATTGATACCTTTTTCAGGGCAAATGATGTTAAATGGGAACTACTGTGCGGTCTATGTACAGATGGTGCTCCAGCCATGTTAGGCCATAGCTCAGGGCTTCACACGTATGTTAAGAAAGTATCCCCAGACTGCATGTTCATGCATTGTATGATGCACCGTGAGGTCCTGGCTTCAAAGACATTGGGACCAGAGTTGATGAAAGGTGCTTAAGCAAGTGGTAAAACTCGTTAATGCAGTGAAATCCAGTGCACTCAACACTCGCTTGTTCCGACGCTTTTGTGAACAGATGGATTCATATCACTATAATCTCCTCTGCCACACAGAGATGCGATGGTTGTCGAAGGGCAATGTGCTTAAGCGGGACTTTGCTCTGCGTATCGAGCTGAGGGACTTTTTTATGCAGCAAAAGAAGGAAGAGCTGGCAAAATTTTTGCAAGATGTGGCATCACTGGCCTACCTTGTTGATATTTTTGGAAGACTGAATGAGTTAACACTTCCCTTGCAAGGACATGACAAAAAAATCATCAACTTCATCGATGTACTCACAGCATTTTAGGCGAAACTTGAACTCTGGGAAAGAAAGATGACAACGGGCAGAACTGGAATGTTTCCTACCCTGAATTAATTACTTGAAGACACTGAGGATGTGCATCTCAATGACAATATCGAATCGAAAATTATCAACAACATTCTATCTCTTCGTGGTGAATTTTTTTGATGCCATTCCCATCGACCTGGCTGTGTGAGGCAGAGTTCTCAGCATTGATGTCAATGAAGAACAAGGCCAGGAATAAACTCATAGTGGAGCCTGGTCTAAGGTGTGCTCTGGCAACAACAGAGCCACGCATAGACAAACTTGTTGCCAAGATGCAACACCAGCCATCTCACTGATGCTGCCATGTGCGTGAATTCAATAAATGAGTCTTTTTCAACAGTGATATCGTACGTTATTTTTTAGTCATTTTGAATTTACTACTGTGAAAACACAACTGCATCACAATGCCTGACTGAAAATTTTTGGAAGGGGGTCGTTAGGTTAAATTGGGTTGCAAAATGGGTCGCTGCATGAAAAGGTTGTAAACCACTGATCTAGTGGTTTAGGCCCAGGGCCAGATGAAGTAGGCCAAAGTGGCCCAAAAGTGCTCCTAAACCTAACTCCACTTATGACGTCACTCACAAAAAATCCCAAACCCAAAACCAAAATTTTTTTTTTTTTCATTACAAACTTAGGACTAGTTGAGTCTTTTGAGGATTTGAACAGCTCTTTAGTTCTTTCAGAAATTTGCCTTCTGCGTAAAGCCACGTGCAAACAGGCTGTTTTTGTGCAAACCGCTTGAAGTAACCTAGCACTGAAGGTGTTAAATGCACCTTATGGCCCAAAAAATATGGTACTGCAAATGCAATATCAATTTTAGAATCTAGTGTTTTTGTGTGCATGAATTGACTGTCGTGGTTTTTGTTGTTGTTTTTGCTGCTGCGGTCTTTGTTTTGCAGCGACATTGCAACAATGAACAAAAAGTCTCTTGTGATAACCAAGTAAATACCAAAGAGTCACACAAAAGCAGCGGGTGAAGACGGTCATGCATATGAAAAGTAATGAGCGGCAAGCCCAAAAGACAAAACAAAGAAATAAATACAATTTTACGGAAACACAAATGTTGAATCAAATTCACAACATACATCAACGCAACACAGAAGATGGTGGGCAAACAGTGGGTGAAGAGTTGAGGTATGTACAGATGAGCAGGTGAAGCATGCACATAGGTGAAGGAAGTGAACAAAAATAGGGGATACGAGGCAAAGAGTGATGCATTAAAACACAACTTTCATTGTGGAAGCAAAAGCAAGAGCAGAAAACATTGTTTATCCACAGAAATCGTGAAGAAGTAACACAATTACCGACAGACATATCATGGTGTGATCGCCATCAATGAATGACATAATAGCAATTAGATCGAAAAATACATACAATTGCAAAAATCAACCAATGAATCTTACAGCCATATCAACAGCCTAACCAACACTAGTTTCAAAAACAAGGGAAAACTCTGTTGAAATCCTGTCCAGCTGTGAGACAAAGATGAACAAAAAAAACGCCGAACCTTTTACTGAAAAAATTTTTGTGGAAGCTGCTCGCGTAGCACAGGTATTGTTCAATTTCTGCAATGTGCATAATTGTATTGCAGTATCAATTTTGCACGTCAGTTATTAAAAATTCATAGTTTGCCAATGTTAATGCGCACAGAGATATCATAAACACCATGAAGATCTTTCAAGTTTGTTAAGTCTTGTGTTTGTGACAAATTTCAGGCCACACGAAATCTGTACAGCAGTTCACGGAAACAGCCATTTCCACTGCGGCAGACTGCACATTGCAGCGTTCGGAACGAAGTCACTGGAATTGGTGCAGCAACCTTGCACAGTGCAGTGACGTGAGGTTGTAAGGTGACTCAACATTTCTAACTCCAGGCAAGGATGACAAAGGTTGTCATTTTCTGTCCGTCCTCTGCTGAACACTCTCATGAAAACGCAAGGCATTGCCGTGGGCTATTCAGTAACTCGCATTTCTTGTCTCCTTTCATGTCTGTTTGTTGTTCGTGCTTGCCAGCATCGCGCACAACAGCAAGCGCGGGATTACAGGCCTGCTCCAAGTGATGATCTGCAATTTTCTGCAAAAAACGGACGCTGGTTGTCACGTTTTAGTTTACGTCATCGGCATCCATACTGATCGGACAGTGACTCTCAGCATGCTTAAGTGCTTTTCACTGGATTTTTGTTAAAAATAACTTCTTTTAAAAGCACAATTCATTAGGTCATTTCAAACGGTTGAATCGAAAAGATCAGCGAAATAACGTTCTTTTGTGCATCGTGCAACTTAATTACTGAGCGCGAGGGCAACCCACATGGGAAATTTCTTTGCTGCTACTGCTTTTGGCAGATGGGAGCTGAAATCATTTTAATGTTGTGGAAAATTAACTTTAAGTTTTTTTGCTTCAGTTGTTTGCAACAAGCGCAAAAGCGGACGAAAAAGTAGACGCTTCACGATTTTGATTTGATTAGTTCAGTTCACAGGTTTCCCTCGTAATTCCACAGCGGGATAGACTAGATTTAGAGCCAGGTTTCTTTCATTGTTAAGACATTTTGAGAGACCGTAACTAATTCATCTGAACACCGAAATAGTCAAAAAGCGAGGTTTTAGTGGATTTTGGTGTTGTTATGCGGTGAGGTTCTATTGTATCTTGAGAGACCGTTGGAAAAATTTGAAAGAGTGTTTCGATCCCACAAAACACCTTAAAAAACACTGGCTTATACTGTAATATTCAAAGGTTTACAACTAAATATCGCTTGTACATCTAGAGCTGTGTTGAAACATTAAGTTATAGGGTTATTTTCATCACAGAGTTACAGACTCAACGACAGGTTTGTTATCATCTGTTTCCGTTCTGAAAGTTATATTTTTTGAATGGCAATTAGCATGAATAATTTGAACCATTGTAATTGAGTTCTTACGACCTAAATAGCTTTGTCACTGTTTGCAGGTGAAGAACTTAAACTAAAATGAATAACTGGTTCACGCTGACGATCGGCGACAACATAACGAGCATTGCAGCTGGCGTGTTTGTCTCTTTGTTGCTTTACTACTGGTATCACCGGCCGAAAAACTTTCCCCCCGGACCACGAGGTTTGCCCTTGCTTGGAGTTATACCTTTCCTTGGACGATATTTCGAACGCTCAGCGAAGAAATGGAGCGAAACGTACGGACCTGTGTTGTCGCTTCGGATGGGAAGAGAAGATTTCGTGGTGCTGAATGACTACGAAAGCATTTATGAGGTATCTACTGACTGGAATAGATGGCACGGGAAAAAACGACATCCGTGATTTTATATGTTTAGTATAACAGTGTTATAAAATACGGCTGCAGCGGTGTTGCCACAACTTTATGTAATCTATCCAAGTACATAGTCGAGTACTTGCTCTCCGCAACGTGATGCAGTCGAATCAATCAGCAAATCTTTTAATAGGAAAACCGATTCCATGTAACTAATAACTATGCGTAATATGTATCTGTCCTGAAATCTTCAAGCAAAAGCTAACGAGTGAAATGCTGAAGGAATAAAGAAAGAGCAGACAACTCAGATTAAGTTGAAAACATCAAAGCACAAGCTGCGACAAGCAATAACTGTAAAATAGGCTGTTTTCAATACGCTGGCCTCACTAAATCTGAAAAACTATTTGATGCCCATTTCGAAGCAACGAAATCACAGCTGCGAGCGATGCAGTGGTAACCAAACCACAACAGGCAGTGGAACGCACAGGCAGAAAGGCGGTCTTGTATATTCTATTTGTCATTTTTTATTCCAATGCAAAACTTATCTTTAGGTCGTACGGTTGACAGACTTTGAAAAAGGTGACATAAAAATCGGTAAATACAAAACTAGATAAATGGTGAGAAAGGGGTTGGGAAAGAGTTTAACATTTAAAGGCCCTCCGTAGGGTAAGTCAGTCAACATTGCAACTTCAAAAGTATTGCCTGGAATAAAAAACAGTCAAACGGAGTCGGCATCAGGTGCGCAACCAACTGATATTTAGGGGGGGGGGCAAAATGATTGCAGCTTGTTGTCTTATCTAACAAATGAAATGATTTTAGCACTTTCAAACTGAATTTCGGGGAGAGACAACTTCATTTTGGAAGTGGTGCTCAACCAGCAGCTGATATTTTCGGGATGGGTTGCTCGCAGCTGTGGTTTCGTTGCTCTGGAACTTCAGTAAAACCAGCGTACGTGAAATCGGTTTTCTATTTATAAAAATTGCTGATAGATTCGACAGCGTCACCTTGGTGGGAACTACAGTATGTACTTGAACACAAGTATGCGCAAGTCTGAATAATCGCAAAGTTGTGAAAGCGAAGCCCAGTCGTCTGATTCCTCGAACGTGCAGCACACCTAGAGCTTTTTCGAACACATAAGGTACAGTATAATCCTGCACACAAAAGTAGCGATTGGAAAAAGACCCCCAAAGCCACGTTGTGCCTTGCAAACGTATTGTAAGGAAAATAACAAACAAATCAAGTGTGGAAAGGAGTTACAATGACACAACACTATGGCTTAAATTTTCTTTGCAACACAAAAGTAAAACGGAAATCGAACTTAACCTTGGCCAAAAGATAAGATTTTACCACAAGTTGGGATCTTGAATAATTTCATTTGTCAAAAGTTCGCCAGTCTGTGTTTAAGCAACAAGTTAGTCCTAACCTGTTGCTCTACTTGTTTCTGTTCCAAGCAAATACGCGCTGCAGTGGACAGTGTATCATAATGAAAACGTAGGTGCCTGCGTACGGTAACCGTTGTTTAATCAGTTGCAACGGACCTGATTTTGGTTAAGATACAGCACGTTTGATTTTGTTCCTTCAGGCATTCGTGAAAATGAAAGACGCCTTTTCTGGGAGACCTGAGATCCCGGCAGACATTTTCAACAGCAGAGGTTATGGAATCGCCTTCACTGATTACGGACCGTTCTGGAAAGCCCAGAGGAAGTTCGGGTTGACCACGCTCCGTGGGTAAGCCGGGGGTCAAAGTTAGCAGCACGCATCATCAGATTTGGGATGTAGTTTTTATCATTTCTCTGTAAACCATTCTTCACCACAGGGCTATGACACGGCGATGATACATGCGGTAAATACCGACCATTTCTCTTCAAGTGACATTACATGGTTTCCACTACTTTTGTTCAGACTCCAAAAATGCTGCCCTCAGAAATGTGTCAGCACTCTTTAAGGCAATTGTTTCAAAACCGATCCAATATAAGAAGTTCCTTTCGATGCAATTTGTCTTTTGTGGAAAATATATCCGGCTGTATTTTGTCGTTCCTGCGGTAAATGCAAGGTTTTAGCAGCCATGCTTGTTAATTCACTGCAGATTTGGAGTTGGAAAACGGAGGATGGAAGAAAGAGTGGCAGAGGAAGTTGCATATTTGAACGAAGTAATACGACATTACCATGGGAGGCCATTTGACGTTTTGGTGAGCTGCTTGTTTTGCCATGGATGTGGTAATTAGTAGTTTTCCTTCTTGTTACCCTTGCCCCGAAAAAATTTTCTGAGTGTTTTGAAAAAGTGGTAGGGAATGTCGAGAAGTTGTTTGTCGTTTCGAAAGCACGAAGTTGATAATATTACAGTAGAAATTGCAAAGGCGAGGCTGTATCACTTATTGAATCGAAAACAAAATTGTAATGATATTTTCTGGTGCAGTCGGATATAGACTGTATATTGCTTTTTTCATTCCATGCAAAACTTTTCAATTTTCTATGCATGTGATGAATAAGACTATACTATGCAAACAATGCTTTTATGCGATTTGTGATTATATTTTAATAAGGACGGATTTACTGCAATGTAACCTTCTTTCTGAAAGAAATGAAATTTGCTACAAGCGTGCGAATGTGACTGAAATCAAGACTTGGCTCAAATGGAACTGTCATTGGTTTGGAAGCGCTTTTGTGCGGACTGGTGTTTTCCCGAAGTAGAGATATAACGGTTACGCTAACATGCTTCACGTCGTGCAGTATTCGATTAGTTGCCAAATAAGACATTGTTTTTAGAAAGCAGCAGTGAAAAAGAAACATTTCTAGGATCGCCTGACGTCAATCTGAAAATTTGTTTTCAAGAAAAACAACCAGAGCGTGTAGATTGTTGTTATCACTTACCTGTTTTCGCTCTTGCTGTTGAGGCAAAACACGTGGATTTGTGCGGTTGGTTCGCAGTAGGACGTTTCTGTTTGCCTCCAGGCACCTCTCGGAAATGCCGTATCCAACAACATTTGCAGCGTGTTGTTCGGAAGTCGCTTCGAATATGACGACCCGGTGTTCTGCAACGCGGTTCAACTGCTTTCGCGAGGGTTAGTTGCATTCGCAGAACTTTTTGTCGACAACAGATGAACGTTACCCGGCGTCCAACTCCGCTTTCTTTGTACTNCGTCACAGGTCACGTGATCATTTGCGTAGTGAATAATGCAGCGAAGCTTTCTGGCTCAGACTGGGGNTTGTCCAAATTGACCACGGGCAAAGTTCATCTCCACCCTGGTGGGCTAACCCGAGATAACTCACAGTTTGGTTTTACAAAGCGACTGCATCCTGCCAATACCTTGGGAGTACTAAACTCGAATAATACAAAGTGAATACATCTTGTCAGCAGGCTAAGTATTGTTATCAAATTGATTTTGATACAAGCTCACAAACATTGCCAATTTATGTCTTTTTGAAGGAACAGATCTTGAATTTTAGATCTTCATCAAGCAAATAATAAAAACCACATCACGATCCAAATCGGATTGTAGAGTATTTATTTAACGTGAGCCAAACTATATCATGAATCGCAGATGCAACCAACATTTTGGAACCCGCTTGGTGGTTGAAATGGCCTGACCTTTCACTTTGTGCCACTTTCTGGTTCAGGTTTGTTAATTCTTCTTCATCACGTCATAAAATAAATTTCTTGAGTATAGTCGTGGAGATTTAAGGCATATAAATAAATATCATTTCGTAGGTAGCAAATTTCTTTTCCTTATTAATCTTTTATTTGGTCATTTGATGAAGCTAACCGCGTTACGGTGGCAAAGTCAGTATTGTAACGGGCGATGTCATTGTGACGTCATACTGTCAGGCAAAATTCCACATGCCAGGTAGCCTATTATTTTGTTGCAAGAAAGTACACGAAATTCTGCATCTTATGACATCTTTGCTAGCTCTCTAGCGCAGCGGTTCTACCTTTTCGGTCTAGTTTCCCACTAAGGCCAATCACCAAGTTCGAATTTCCCTCCTGATATTTTTAGTGACGACGGTTTACGGAACGCTGTTTAGCCAATGCTCATAATAGCTATTCGCTCGGTGGTGTATAGGTTTCGCATAATAGATATAACAATTAAAGGGATTTACTCATGGTTTTCACTCAAGGATTTTACTCATTTACACCATATCAATCAAACAGAAAAGTAAAGTGCTCATTTTAAATTTTAATGTGATTTTTGCGATTGCTTTCACTTCACCAACATCTCGATACGAGGATTAATGGCAAAAATCTTGATTGTGTTATTAGAAGGGGAAACTTGTTTCAACGTGTTGCAAGCTCGGTCGTCCAAAACTATTTCAACACAATTCCGGAGGCAAGGTTGCACGAGTTCTGCAATGGTATGAGACTTTTTCGCTTTAGCAATGCGAAGTGCAACCACATAGGATGCCTCAACGGACAAATTTGCTTGTTTATGTACGTCTTGCATCCAGTCTGACACGTTTGAGACAACCTTCCTCAGAATTACGGTAAAGTAGCCTACTCAATCGATTTCCTAGGTTGCTCCTTGTGAGCGTTGTTTAAATGCTGCCTGAGCTGGAATGATTTCAAACAGTTGTTAGCTAGTGTTTTCATGTACAACATACCCTTGCGGAATATATTCTCCATCTTTCTGGAGGCAAGCAACGTCATATCTGATGTAGTCTTCCTTGTATTTTCGCTTATTAGCCTTCGCAACCGACATTTTTGCACCACACTAGATGTCTTCCAAAAATAACGATTCGTTAAGAAGCAGGTTGTCATGTTTCACACAAAAAATTTTTAATCTAACTTGTTACAACATAAGATCACTTCATCTTCAGCAAAGTATGATTCCAATTCAACCTTGCTGATAAATTGAAGTCAGCTTTGTTACATATCATTCGTACTTACGCTACGCAGTACGCTTAACCTAACTACCTACCTATAGCAACCGTGGCTACCTTTAAACAACAACGGTCGTGACTCGATTGCGACTTTTGAACATTGTTGAACGCTAAAAACGCAATAATTGCAAAACAGTGCACCAATTGACAACCAGATGTTTCTTCAAAAAATAAG
>JGI24022J15233_10010891_pt1 | contig 10343 bp, 2 predicted proteins | sample Ectturendosymbi2_FD_15233 | JGI IMG/M metagenome (IMG submission 15233)
AACTTTTGAACCCAAAACCCCAGCAGGTCATCCAAAGTATCAAAAGACTCGGATTGTAGCCTAGTTTCCAGTTAAAACTTCAGCGGAATACTACCACCTAACGGTTGGCGCCCAGGTCCTGGCAAAGTGGGCCAAGGTGGCCTAAAAGTCCTCCACTTATGACGTCACTCACAAAAAACCTGCACCCCCTAAGCAAAAAATTTTTTTTGAGTGTAGACTAGAAGAATTGCTGCGTCTTTTGACGCTTCGACCAGGTCCGTAACCCGAACAGGAGAGGAGATATTCTCGCGCATGGCCACAAGCGTTTAGGCGTTTTTTTTCTGAAAATCCCCGAAAGCAGCAGGACGCCAAAGTGTTAAATGATTACATGAGTTATATACCATATATACTTGTGTACAAGTCGATGTGCATTTTAAGACCAAAAATTCCATCATGTTAAGTATTACCTGTGTATAAGTCGACTGTAGATTCCAGGCACAGTCACTGTAGGAAACAGCAATCGTTGTCCCCTTTTTATTTGTGTAAACAGCAAAATCACCCACGTGTATTGACAGCATGGTCATTTTTCTGCTTTCTCTCATTTCTTTCTTTTTTCGATCTGACCGTCATCATGGAAGCTGCTTGTTGCATTACAACTTCAACTTTGATGTGAGCGTGTCAATGAAGGCATTCCACACGCTACTCGTTGATGCTGTCTCGCATGCGCATTGGCATGTGCAGTGCAGCACTGCCTTGCATTTAAAGGTACATGTGGATTTCCAGTGCATTAGAGTTTATTCAGTAATGATTGAGCGCTCCGTCGCTTGCTTGTTTACTGGTAATATACAAATTTCAAGCTAATTCTACATACCCTAACATAAATTACACTGATATTTGATAATTTTGTCAAGTGATGTCAAGATGTGAGCATTTTTTAAAGTGAAAAATCATAATTTGAGCATTTGTTAAGGCCGGCATATACCTACCGTGTATAACATGTATAATAACGGAGTTTTCTTTTCACATTGTAAAGGACTCTATAGCAACATCTCCATAAACATTACCTGTGTATAAGTCGACCCCAAACATATTACCTTAACATCATCTCACAAAAACTTCACTTATACACAAGTACATACAGTAAGTTAATTGTTAGAAATAGCTTATTACTTAAAAAATGAATTTTTGTTACTTAAACCCAGCCCTAAGCAGGGGCACTGCAGCAAATTAACCTCAAAGCTGTGTGCACACCTCAATTAAACTGTTGTTATATTTTTCAAAAAACACATGCTTGTTTGTTGATTATGTAAGTACATTTTTCTCGCTGGCCAACAAAAAGCAACAGAACAAAAACAGTCAAAGAAATTAAATTCACTGTTTACATGCATAAAATTAAATAAAATAGCAAAGCAATATGCAGATTCAAAAAACCTTCACTGTAGACAATGTCACATAAATATTTATTTTGGTTTAGAACATGCATCAATTTACTTACTTTCAAATCTCTGAAAATGGCATCTATGTCGCCTTGGACCGTCTCATGAGGAAGATTTCCAACAAAACATGTAAATGGTTCCTGAGTAGGAAGTTCTGAAGGACGACCACCACCTCTTGATCGATATCCACCATGCCTAGAATAATTTTAAAGCTGTTTTTTTTCAGTCATTTTTCGGTCATAGACCAAAATGTTTTTGAAATGACCACAAAAAATTAAGTCATTTCAGTCAAAACATCTGAAAATACAGGCTAATGAACACTGCTACAGCGAGTTTCAATACAACTGTTAGACAAATAACCAAAATGTCTCAGTGACCAAAATGTCTCAGCAAAAAAAAGTTTTGAAGTGCTATCAGGCAAGGTGGGAAAATAAACTTTACACTAAATTCCAGCCACTGCACACAGCAACACTATGCAAACTTAGAGATAATAGTTTTTCTTCAAAATTTAGTCACCACCTTTTACACTGGCTGCCTAGCTTGTATTGTCATGGCCATAAGCATGAACATGTTGCGAACACATGTTCAGTTGCTTGATCCAAAACAAGTAACTCAAGAGTTCTTGCTCAATTGAGCTCAAATTTTAAGGAAACATGCAATAACATGTAACATTTGGTAGAACATTATTGATGTTCCAATAACAAACATTCATCTAAAGATTCATTGCAAAAAACATGTACAATTAAGTTATTGTGTTTCACGCAACAACTGATTGCACTTTGTAGCCTACAGTTGCAGACTATGCACAAGTATGATGGCAGATGTATGGCACGCTAGTGTGGAAGCTATAAACACCTTGGTGCAACAGCTACTTTTGGCTGAACTAGCATTGAGTGCCAAGATATTTTGGGTAAATTTGCGTTTTTTATCTTGTGCACAGTGAATGTCACTATATTTCAAAGAAATTCAATTAAAGACATCATTAAAATCTTTATTTAACATGTTTTCTGCCAACACATTTGGTGCTTTTGGCAAATTTTTAAGCATTATTTGGCTGTAAGGTGTATTTTCTCCCTACTATGAAAAATAGTAAGAGTTGATTGGTGTCCAGATTAGAAATTTTGGTACTTATAAGGATAGGAATGTCATAAAACTTAACATTGTAATGTAATAAATAATATAAAATTGAGATCAAAGAAAGTAAAAAGACTCTCTTGTTCGTTACAGCTTGGCGCCAAATGTGTTAACTTTATAGGATGTCATAAATTTTCAGAACACCTGCTTAATGATTATTTTTGAAATATATATATAAATATAGCTAAGTTAATTCACACTTAACTCTTCCACTATTGCATGTACTGCAATTTAATGTTTATGACAATCTTGTCAGCTGCAAATCTTTTAATGCTTTTTAACACCTTTGCTGCTAGTAGTATAGGCCTAATCACCAGTTTCCAACATGTCTTAGCAACTGCATAACTGGCCGGTCAATTTTGCTAGAGAGCTGTTCAAACCCCCAAACGACTCAACAAGTCTTCGAGTCTGCAATGAAAAAATTTTTTTGGTTTTGGATTTCAGATTTTTTGTGAGTGACGTCATAAGTGGGGTAGGTGTTTGGCCTTTTGGCAAATATTTAATAAACAAATATTTAAGTAATTAGATAATTACTTAATTTGTTGTTTTCAGGCCATAATTTTTGAACCAAAAATCCTAGGAAATCGATCAAGGGCTCAAAGGACTTGGATTCTAGACTAGTTTCCAATAAAAACTTGAGCGAGATTCTTCCCTTTTGTGGTTGGGCCCTAGGACTGGTAACATGAGCCAAAATGACCAAAAGACTATCTCATGCTGACCTCACTCACAAAAAAACCTAAACCAATTTTTTTTTCATTGCAGACTTGCTGACTCTTTCAAGAGCTCTCTAACACAATCAACTGGCAAGTTATGGAGTTTCAAAGTGGCATAGAAACAGCAGTTAATGTGGGAATTATAGGTACGATGTATTCGTATGCCAGCAGCAAATGTGTTAATGTTCTTGTTAAACAAGCTGGCATTTAACGCCAACAGCATTCAGTCAGACCTTGTTTCACTGGACTGCTCTATCAAATAATGTCGTTAAAAAAATTGAATATATAAAGAGAAAAATTCTTTCCAGAAGAAATGCCAACAAAGGTGACTATGTGCAGTGCAGTAGGACTCGCNTAAGCAGATGCTCAAAGGGGAACTGAAGAAAACTGTACACTTAGACAAACTGTCAACTTACNAAAATATGTAGACTGCATGTGGAACATGACTAAATGAAACACTCATCGTTTTTTTTTATTTATTAGCAGATCCAATCAATACACATAAGCTAGTATGTATTCAGAATGAGATTTAATGCAAAAAATAACTGTACAAATTGCATCCTGCAGGTTCTGTTACTGTTGCATTCACTGTGCATAGAAATTTTACTTACACACTTCCATTGTGATTTAATAAACAACTAAATAACAGTTGGCATAATCCAGTTTAGCAGTTTTTTTTCTACTGATTTGACATATCCATTCCTAAATTTCCGTGTTGGAATCAGACATCGATATTTCCAGATTAAAGGGATAAAATGCATTGGGAAAAATCCATCCCTACCAGTTTTGCGTTGGATAGTAGGATTCTGTTTTTTTGAAGTACGGATAAATGAGGTCTGACTGCACTTAGTTTCAACAAGATGGATTACAATAATATTATACTTAACACCTTCACTGCCAAGTGGATTTACGTGTAAATCCCGTATTTTCATGCCACCTTGCAACTCCGTAACTTGCCAGTCGATTGTGCTCGTGAGATGTTGAAACCTTCAAAAGACGTAGTGAATCTTATAGTTTGCAATGAAAAAATTGAGTTTTGGGAATCTGTTTTCTTGTGGGTAATGTCGTAAGTGGCATAGGTTTAGACCATTTTGGCTGGGGTAATCAGGCCCTGGGCCCCAATCATAAGAGGAAAGTGTTTTGCTTGAATTTTTGCAAGAAACTAGGCTAAAATCCAAGCCTTTTCAGCCCTTGGTTGACTTCTCTAAGGTTTCTGGTTTAAAAAGTTTTGGTCAAAAACCTAAATTTAGGTAAAAATTACCCAAGAAGATTATTTTACCCAAACTTTGGTTATTTTGCTTTAACTTTTGAACCAGACACCCTGAAAAGTTAATCAATCAAAGAAACAAAAGACTCGCATTTTAGCCTAGTTTCCAGTAAAAACTGGAGTGAAACACTTCCCTCTTGCAATTGGGGCCTAGGTCCCGATAATCTTGGCCAAAAAGGCCTAAACCTATCCCACTTATGTCATCACCCACAAAAAACCTGAAACTTAAAACTGATTTTTTTTTCATTGCACACTTGAAGACTTCCCGAGTCCTTTGCGGTTTGAACAGCTCTCTAGCGCAATTGACTGGCAAGTTATGGAGTTGCAAAGTGGTGTGAAAATAGCAGATCAACGTGGAATTTCAAAGTATGATATATTCGTACACTAGCACTGAAGGTATCAAGTTATATTACAATCATCAGATTCAGGTGTTTAACACCTTTAGCACCACATTACCTGATATCACATATAGCACTGACTTCTACAAAATTGGGATACATACCCTCATTCAAACATGAGATACAACTCTTAAAGGTGGTGACTGAAGCTGCAATTTAACTACCAGTGATGGAGTTATGGCCCTAACCTTTTGGAGTAAGGCTTGGTTTGAAGCATCAGACCAAGGCTTCATGAAAAGCCTTGAGACCATGACCTAAATATTTTTTATATAAATTTTCTTAAGAACAGCCATTCACATTCTTGAACTTCCATTTCATTGAATTTACTTTTCAACAATCAAGTATCAGAGCGACGATGATCTGGTCGAACTGCTAAAGCTTTTTGAAGACATGTTGATATGACACTATCCTTCAATGCCCACACAAGCTATAATTGTGGCCCAGACACATTTGGCCTTAACTCACCAACCAATGGAGCTAGATTGCTATATACAGAAAATCTTCTATTTGCAATTTAAGAACAATTGGAAAGTTTTGGGTTTGAAATTGTTTGTGTGAAGTCACAACCGGGGGTCAAAAAAATTGGATGTCATCATCGGGGCCTGAGAAAAAAGTTCAAGTGGCAATTTACTTGTTTTTTCCTTCAAAATGAACTAGGCAAAAATTCACATTTTTAGAGCCATTGATCACTTGATAATCAATTAACTAATCCCCTAGAAGATTAATCAATAAATTGTTGTTTTTAGGCCATAACTTGCCAACCACTAACACTAGATGCAAGGTTTGCACACATTTTCAAAAACTATTTTCCATACTTTTTCAATAACTTTTCAATACCAAATGAATAAAGTTTAATACTGTAGCTTATCTTCATTTTTCCAAAAACTTATTCATGAAACACAGTGCAAAAACATCTGCCAAACTGTCATCAGCTGTAAAGAACAAAATTTGATTGACAAATGGCTGAATTTNGAATTTCCATACTTTTTCAATATGTACATTTTGGCAAAATTCAATACTTTTTTAAGGTCTTGAAAACCAATTTCACAATTCAATANTTTTTTGATACTGCATGGGAACCCTGTAAATGGCCAACATAGAAATAGCATACTAGTAGGAGCAACAGTTCAGTGGTAGACAGGGACNTATACTTCGGGTGTGCTAGGTGCTGTTTTTTTGCAGAAACATTTCGGTCATTTTGCTATGCTGGCATGCAAACAATCGTAACCCGCAGTGAAAAGAAATAGTCAGAAATTATGAAATTGCTAACAAACGAATTTTCAGCGTTGGTAGACAAATGTTCAAGCCTGATAGATGACGTTTGCCTGATAAAAGATTTTGAAGCATTGATGTTTATCAACTGTAACAAAGATTTTAAATTGTGATTACTTTTGTTTAATCAATATTTTAATGTGTTTGTTGCAGTGGAGTAATTGACGGGAGGAAAGAGGGGCGATTTGACCCCCCTAGCCAGCTACATGTAAAAACCACCTCCCACTTAGCTTGTATTTTGGTTTTAGTATCCTTTTAATAGGTTTTTAGTACGGTATCATCTTTTTGCGTTTTTCAGAGTATTTTCCATTGATTTGGGGTTTTAGTACTGCATAGTCATCCACACCTGGATTCACCATCATTTCTCAATTTTTTTCTGAGTGTTGTCCAGCCCAAACCTCTAGTTACACCACTGATTTGTTGACTGCACGAACATTTCAGTCAATCATCAATGTCTTTTTCTTTTTTCTGGTGCTTGATCCTTACAGATCTGTAATTTCGTTTATTGTATTAATTCATATCGTATGTTGTCTGAAAATATACTTGCATAAAACTATGCAAATGGGTTTTGATTTCTTTCTGAGGATGTTTCACGACAAATGTAATCGCAATGGTAATCGTGATTACTTACAACATAATCACATTGTGATTTTGTTTATTCAAAAATCGTAATCGAGCAGGTGGCAAGTAATTGTAATTGATTACATTTGTGCTGTAATCGCCCCATGTCTGGCGCACACCCAGTCAAACTGATCAGACATGACTTTTTCCAGATTGAGTAATCAAGGGAACATCACAAAAAAAGCTAGAAAGATAATTATGTACATCTCATTGATTTTCTGTGGCAAAATTCCAAACTGTCTCATTTCAACTTGCTTGCTTTAGCTGACTTTTTCATGCTTCAATAGTTTGGTGTTTCAGTTTTTGATGTGGCAACCCTGGGTGTGTGCTTATACAACTGCAGACTTTTGCTGGTAATAGGAACATCAGCATATAGTCCAGGACATGTTTAAACTTGGTCATTGATTGGAAATTCTGCTGGATTGGGCACAACGGTTAAAACAAGCCTATATTTGTTGTTCTCCCATTAGTTAACAGCTGCAACAAGTTTTCTTTTGTACTTCATGCACATTCTCAATCTTTTGTAGTTTAGCTAGTTCCAACCAGTAGCGTAGCCAGCCCATAAATTTGTGGGAGGCCAAAATGTTTGACATTAGGCGAGCAGCTATATTTTTGTTTGGGACACCGCTGTTCAAAGTACAAAATGACTGCACATGCCAAAAATATGGGGGGCATGGCCCCCTGTGCCCGCCCTGGCTACACTTATGGTTCCAACCTGGCAACCCTGGGTGTGCACCAAACCAGCTGCACATCTTCTGGACTTAGCTGCTCGTATTCAAGTAGACATTTGTGCAGACTGTCGTTGCAGTTGTGAACTGCACTGTCATAGAGCTGAGTGTATTTTATTCCATTGTTTTCACGCACAGCCTGTTATTTTGAAGCTGATTGCTCCATCATAGCATTGAGTATATTTTGCTCCTTCATCCTACAGCACACATGCCACGCCAATCAATTTATAATGGCACACAGAAGCTCCATGTTTTACATATTGATTTTGTTATGATTCACACAGAAGGTACTGTATATTGGCCTTGACTTCCAAAAAAATGTATGTTGTTGGCACACTGAATGATTTGAAACCTTTAAGTTAGTGCACAGTTAGCAAAAGGCTGCCGATCCCTGTCATAGTGTGATGTCACAAACAGCGCATGTCCAGTAATTATGACCACCATGCCACTGGTGAGAGTTCCTGTCTCTCAATCAAGAGATTGGGTGTTGAATCTACAGCCACTGACTGGATTGTCATAGCACTCCTTGAGCAAAAACACTGACAAAAAACAAAATCCAGGTTCAAGTCTGCTGCTAATCACCATCATCCAAATGCCTTATGCTCTCATAAAATAATTCAGCACATGTATATAAAATTGTAAACATTACTAACCTTCCATGCCCATAGTTACCATGGTCATTGTATGCCATTATACAGTGTAAATATCATACCTGCAAGCAAAAAAATGTAAGAAATACACATTGTCATTAGTCAAAACAAATATCAGTAAATGATTGCTGATGTTTTACTTCCCACCAAAAATGTAACAGCAACGAGCTGGGTTATTAAGTGAGTGGCAATAATCTCAGAGAAGGGGTAGCAAACATCGTAACATTTACTGAACTGACTAGCTTGAGCAAAGACGGTATTTTTACAGAAGGAAGAGCAATGTGAAGATTACAAATAAAAAGCACATATACAAATGTTGTGAAAGATGTGTAAATATACCACACACGTGGCTTACATCTGTTGCAACCACTTGGTAAGTGCAGTGTTGAATGTGTGATGCACCACGAACAGGATGTGCGCTAAGAATAGCATCCACATGTAAGTGGCATGAACAAGCAATTTTAGAGTAATCTTGTCTACTAGTATAATCTAGCTTGGCAAAAGGGGATCTGTCATGGAAGAGCAGCTTTTGATAATATTTTTCAGAATATTTAAAACCTGTATCCTAAAACCAAGGGTGTAATAAAGGGGCACAATTCCTCAGGTGCCGAATCACAATGGAGGTGCCGAATGAATGCGGCTGTGCCGAAAAGTCCCAACAATGTCAGAAGTACTTTCTTCAATACAGTAAATTTGCTTTCAAAAGACCTCAGGTTCAAATATGGGGGCACCAAACTTGCTTCTTGCCCTGGGCACCATCTAACCTCATTACGCCCAAGCCTAAGGCCCAATCAAACTTGGCTTGTAGTCTAGTGCAACTAGTTATTTAGATAAGATAGTAGTACCGGACGCATCATCAAAAAACACAAGGAAAGATTTGCAGGTTATCACTTGTTTTTGCTGACAGTGCATTTATTCAATCACAAGTTTTTGCTGTATGCTGTAAATGTGGTGCTAAAAAGATAGAAAGCTTGTTGAACAATCAGCAAATGTTAGCCATACAGCAACGAGAACTCTTTATCCAAATGGACATACACTTATAAAATTGATGCTGACAATCATCTGCACAACTGAATCTGTGGAGCACTCTCTACCAATACAAGGAACTTATTAAAAATACAGTATGTTTTTGAAATGGCTGTGGAAAAGAATGCTTTTTGAAATTGCTTCATGATTACATGCATTGTGAGGTAGAAGTGAATTACAAGGACATAGCAAAGTGTAAGACTTCTTGCGTAGCAAACAAGGTTTTTAACTGTTCGTACCAATAGAGCTGTTTTTGAAATGCAACACTTTACTGGTATTTTGTAAAGGTACAGCGATGACAATTTCTGAGCTGTCGCACTTTTCAATATTGGAAATTTGTTGTAAAATGTAGCTTCAATAGAAACAAACACGTGTTACCTGACGTGACAGTAAGTAGGCCTAAACCTCATTTAATCCTACAGTACATAACCTAGCAAGTGTAAACAGCAGGTAATGCTTAGGCCTTAACTGCAAAAGAAATAACCATGATGATTTAGGACTGTGTCCTCACCCCATGAAACTAAATATTACAAAATAGCTCTGTGTGTCAGGCATTGTATGAGCTTCTGACAGTTTTGCTTGCATCTGCCCTGGCACTGGCAAAGCAGGAGATAACACACATATCAATGTAGAATGTTTCAGGTCACCGTGTAGGTGCTAGTTTGTTTGACAAGGCAGTGATGTGGTTATTTTGGAAAATTCTTATGAAACGTTGGATATGTTGTTGCCTATTGATGTTAATCCTTCAGTCATCATGGCCCATCCCCTCGTTGTCGACGATGAGCGCGGCGCTTCTCCATTATTTCTGCGTTGCTTGTGGCTGACAATGAATAACCAAAACTCAGAGAGGCATGCCATCTGTTGCGACCGGCAGCAAGTGTTTCCCATGACTGTGGAGAGATGTGGAACCGGCCATGTCACGCTTGATGACGTCTTTGTAGCGCAGTTTGGGTCTGCCAGTTCTACGAGGCGCGGTATAGAACTCACTGTAGAAATATGCTTGGGCAGGCGACCATCTTCCATACAGTGGACGTGGCCTAGCCAGCGCAGACGTCGCTGCCTTATGATAGTAGTGAGATCATATGAACCGGTGAGATGCAGGATGGTGGAGTTGGGGAC
>JGI24022J15233_10010893_pt1 | contig 10342 bp, 7 predicted proteins | sample Ectturendosymbi2_FD_15233 | JGI IMG/M metagenome (IMG submission 15233)
CCCCCTTAGAAAAATCCTAGCTGCGCCCCTGGTTCTAGTGGTCCACAGAGAATTCCACAATCCTTGATAAAACATGCCTTTGGGTTCACTGACCTATGTGCAATACAGTTTCGACTAGTTGTTGCTGAGGCAGCATAGCAAAGTGGTCCATCAGATATTTTTTTTGAAGAGATGGTCCATGGGCCAAAAAAGGTTGAGAACCGCTGAGCTAAGATATAAAGTGTCATACATCACTGCAAAACGAAACGTTTTAAGGCGTTGCAAATTCTAGTGTACCACAGTTCATTCATTTTCATACTTGCTTAGCCTCCGGTGAGGGTCGCAGGGGCAGCGGTCCTAGGAGGACCCGAAATACTTCACGGTTTTCAGCAATCTCACAGTTCTGCTGGATCCACACCAAGACGGACCAAGCAAGGTCGGAGAAAGAGATGTAATCACGCCACCTGGTGTTTGGTCGACTTCTGGACCGGTTTCCAGTGGGTGTAGTCACCAGGACTTGCCTCGTCAATCCTTCCTGGTACATTCTGCACACATGGCCGGCTCATCGGAGCTTAGATCTCCTTACGCGAAGAAGTGGCACGACATTCAGGCCTTCGCGATCTTCACAGTTGCACACTTTGTCGTGAAGTGTTACACTGTGACTCGTCGCGAAAATCCCATTTCTGCCGCTTGTACTCTTTCAATACGGCGATAGGTGTGGATCGAACAAAAAACAAATTAAAAGCTGACAGCTTTGTAGTGTTTGAAAGCTCCCGTTTTGCAGCCGCAGAGCGATAAATCTCACACAGAACTGCGTTTGCTGTGCCAATCCGTGTGTGAATCTCCTTGTTCCGCCTTCCGTCACTCGCGAACACCAACCCAAGGTAATTGAACGTCTCCACCTGCAGCAGTGTAATGCCGCTTACTTGCAGCATACACTGCTTTGGGTTTCTGGAGAGATATATTGCCCCATTTTTTAATGGAAATATTCATTCCCACGCAGCTGAAAACTGATCAAATGCATATTGGATCCCGGTTGAGAAGATGCAAGCATTATGCAAGGAAAAGATGCAAGCAAATCGTCCGCAGAAAGCGAACAGTTGATCCTGCAGCTTCAAACCAGGGTTGTCAGGTGGCCTTCTTAGGCCAAATTTCAGAAACCTGGAAATCATAAATCCTCATTTCAGGAATCATCGTTTCAAGTTGGTTGACCTAAAAAAAATTAGTTGGCCTTTTGGTCTTTTTGGGCCTCATCTCAAGTTTGTTGGCCTTAAAATATTCGTTTCGCCTTTTAGCTTTTCTTGGCCTTTTTACGCTGAAAAAGTTTCCTCTAAAGAAAAATATTATTCCATTTTTTTCGGCAACACATTCGCAAATTTTTTGTAATAGATGTTATATTAGACCGACACCCGCCCTCTGAATGTTGTTAAGATTTGAGGGATGCTAGATTTGAAATAATTTTTTGCGTAATCACTGGAAATGTGTGCACTGTGTAGTGTGTTGTAAGCACTAAGCAGGCTCAACGCTTGTAGACAGATCTGCCTTCTGCGTCTCCGCGATAGAAATGCGACAATAACCTCGAGAAAGTGGAACGGCTTTTATGATTCTGGTCGTAAGTACAAGAGTGAATGGGAGATAACTTTCGCATGGGGCAGAAACCTGCCGATGAATCAGTGTGCAAACTGTGGCACCATTGTACTCAAAATGTGTAATCTCACAAACCAAGGAAGGTCAGAGAAGCATCAGTAATTAGTTTCAGTACAAGGCCAAGCAAGACGTAATCTCAATTTTGAAGAAAATTTCTAATCAAATTCTTGTAATGTGTATGTTTCTTTGTGACAAAGAAATAGCAATACCACAAGCAAAGTTTGGCTTTTTTCTGGCCTTTAAACAATCGGTTGGCATTTTTCTGGCCTCTATTTCACACTGTTTGGCTTTTTATTAAAATTTTCATCTGGCAACCCTGCTTCCAACAGTGACACCCTCGTCGATTCGGCTGTGACTGTCTATCCAATCTATTCAGACTATAAAGAGGAGTGGTGACCGAACATACCCTTATCGGAGTAAAACATCCATAGTGAACTCAGTTAAAACACAAAGAAACTGTGTGGTACAAACTCTTTGTCTTTTTCTCTTTGGACTTCACTGCTTTCTTTGTGGGTGCCTAGTTTTTTCTCAGGAAATGAATGAAGTAGACTAAATTAAAGGTGTGCCTTTATTTTTATTTTTGAACATATGTGAAAATAGCGATGTTTTTGAAAACACTTCGAACAGCAGCATCAAGGTTTCTATTGTACAGAAAATATTTACTGGAAAACCATCCCATAACCTTTGAAGACCTCTGCATTTACTTTGCATATGAATTTATTTTTGGCATTGATCATTCAAATCCTGTAAACGACTTAGTTTCTAGTTGTTTTCAGTTTCAATCACGCTCACGGCAGATAGTTAACCAAACTTAATAATTCCACGTCCTTTCATTTTACCATCTTTGAGCAAATGCATTGCTTCTTGAACTTCATCAAGTTTGAAGTAACTGATAGGCGGTGGAATGAACTGTGCAAAAGAAAATGTTTAGTCGTTTTTGCGTTAAAGTGATGTTAACAGACAAACATATTTCGAGAAAACTATGAATTATTTTAGATGAGGTAGCTCTTAAAGTCAAATGCACGGGTTGTGGCAGCGTTGGTAAAAACTAGTAGCAAGAAAAAAACAAAGTAGTGTTGAATTTATACCTTTATTTTTGTTATAAGCGTCAGCAATTCTTGCAAATCTTGTAGTCTTCCAACATGCACGCCTTGTATTCGTTTGGCACATAATGCAATATGCGGCAAAGAAATTCGTGCTGCTCCACCAAACAAACCGACAATTACAAGTACGCCTCTCTGTTGAACAAAAGCACTTGACCATAGCGATGACAAGGCATTGAAAGAAGACAGAAGCAAAAGAAGCGGAACAAAATCACTCAAATAGGTAAAAGCATACTGCGTGTGCTGATTCTAGAGTATGTTTAAACTTTAGTAGTATTTGCAGTGTATGTTCATTGCATTGAAAAATTCCCTAAAAATGCATAAATACTATCGTTGCACCTTATGTCAACATGGGATGAATGAGCTGAAACAGAACATTGTCGTTGATTAACGAAAAATAAACTTAACTGTGAGCATTTCAAAACTTACTGCAACCCACTGCCAAGAATCAGCAAGTGGGAATTTGGACCTGTTGGAACGTACAACAGGCGACTGCCACAAACTAATCTAGCCGTCGCCTACGTTGTCAGGAAAACCCATCTTCACATATTAATGCAGAAATAGACTCTTCTTCAAGGTTTTCATACTCGGCAATGTTTGTTTAAGAAACTCAACACTCTGAATGGTTTATTTCTCCAAACGAAGTTTTCTGATCTGTATATCGACCCTGAGCTCCATGATTCTTTTTTCTCTGTTGGCTCATTATTAAATGGCCGTTGATCCACGAGTCTGATTCCAGACGTTCGTCATTATCTTCAGCAAAGTATTCTGCTAAATTATCGCCGAGTACGTCCAAGCAAACCACATACATATGAGGGACGAAACGATTTTTTCAAATGTTCTTGAAATTAAAAAAACGGGAAATAACTATTTGTCAAGTGCGCCCACTGAGCTTCCGAAAGCAGAAATTTTTTTTTCGTAGTGGGCATTTTATCATAAGACTTCGAGAAATTTATCTGCTGTTTCGCACTTTTTCCGAATTGAATTTACAATATCTACAACTTCCGGCAAAGCATCGTTACATTCGGTATCCTCCTATGCATTAGTTGTTTTACTCGTTTTATCACATCCTTCAGTGACTCTCACTCATTGATTTTGTTTGAAATTCGCTACGGCAGTTGCACTATTTCCACCTGTCTGACAGAAAAAATGATGTTCAACGATTTTGTGAACTTGCAGATCAATAAACCTACAGTACACCATGAGGTGAGATTCTCCACTAAAATCGGTGATTTCGTGTATGTTAAAAATAGGAGGCTTTTTTAATACTTTTTGAATTAGTTGTTCATTTCAATTTTCTGTTATATCGATACATTGCCGTCTAACAGTAATGTCAGACCGAGGAACTGCCTTTATCATTTTATTAGTTCTTCTGTGAAACATGTCAGCTTTCTGTTTACAACAAGGTGGAAGCAATCTGCATATGGCAGAAATCTGTAAATAAAACAATTTTCATGTTTGTTCAGCGTAATGCGTCTTCATCTAACCTTTAAAATCCGCACACTTCAAATGTCTGATGTGATGTATTTCACAAGTCTCTATTTTTTACCTCTTGTGGCCCTTCTGTATACCGTTAAGCTAATGCAGTATTTGCTGGAGCGTTTTTTCAATAGTTTAAACCTTTGCAGTGTTGCTCACGCCTGGCAATCAACAACTACCCCGTGATGTGTCATGATTAAGCGTTTTTGTGTTCTTCTACTAAACCCAATTGGTATTGACCATGAGTCTGAGCCAAACAACTAACTACTTCAATAAAAATAAAGGCTCTTTCAGAATTAGAGTCTAGTGCGCAGAAAAAATGACACCCGTTGAAACTTACCGGTCGAAGGCAATTTATGGCTCTCTCACATGTTATTTGTGAGTTTACCAAATCTATGATCGCATTAAAACCACCATTTGCTGCAGCCTTCTTTGTGTAAGCAACTATTTCTTCTTCCTTGCAATCGCGTGACCATAGTATGGTTTCGTCACAACCACTTTCTTCAGCCACTTTGAGCTTTTCATCCTGATATAAATAAAAACACGACTTTATATGTGAACGTCACAGTGCACATCCTACCAGCGATTTACTTCGAAATTGTCATAGGACACGTCAGAATGCTTTGGAACCAACTTTATGACAAAATATTTAGCCTCAAATTTAAAACTTAATCTACGCCCTTACGTTCAAGTTAATTTAGAATTTTTCTTGTAGAACATATACAGTATTTTTGATAAATAGACGACACAATTGTTTCAACCGATTTCCTTACTGCAATATCGGCCACGACTATTCTTGTACAGCTTGGCAAAAGTGCTTTAGCATTTTGAAGGCACCACAGGCCAAGTCCTCCTGCGCCGACGATTAAAATACTTGCTTTTCCTGTGTAGTAAAACATGAAAATATCAGAGGCAGAATAGAATTAACACATCCCTCGATGTTGGATCCAGGTAAGCATTGTTTTTGTGTTAAGTATAACAGCTCAAAAGATATACAAGATAATGAGAAAGCAAAACGGATATCTTTCTTGCTGCAAATATGCAAAACTATTGAAACTACAACACAAGTTCCTCGCACGCGAAATGTCTGACAAAGCTATCGTCGCCTTTGTTTTCTGAAGTGAGTATAGTGCTACCTAGATTTTGAAAACGAGCCTGCTTTCACAAGAAAAAGTCTTTTATTATCAAAAGCAGAGACGTAATAGTGATGCCCATATCTTCTATTCTTCAGATCCAATCGCTTCATAGTACTGCCTTATTTTTCATGAAATGTTTCTCTACTAGCTTAAAATCAAATGGTGGGCATGAGAAGACGGGTTACCTTGCTTCAGTGAAAGCACCTTGTATGGAAATTTTTTCATAAACAGATTTCTGTCCAGGGAAAGTGTGCACACAAACGATCTTCACCAAATGTGCAGGCACTTAGCAACCGCAATATTTATCATATCCTTACTGCGTTTTTGACAAAGTTTATTGCCTTTAGGATTGCATCAGCGATCTTTTTAACCTTGTTCTTTACGCAGAATCCCTATTACGAAAAAGCAACAAAGAAGACGTATCTTGCTGTGGCAAACCCGACTAACCTTCGATATTCACAATTTCTTCTATCACGGGTTTGACAGTTGTAACAGCATTGTAGGTTGTTATTCCCGAACAAGGCAACATACAGGCAATGTCTAGGGAAACAGAATCAGGAACTTTCAAGACAAACTTGCTTTCTGGAACTGCTACATAACTTGAAAACCTGCAAGGAAGAAGTATCCACTGTGTTAAACGCCGCGAAAGCAAGCGCCAACACATTCTTATGTTTAACGGCTGCTTATTTTCAAATTAAAAATTTTGTATAATTTGAAAGCAACAAATTTATTGTGCTGCATGGAAAATGCAATAAAAGCAACAATGCGAAAACCAACAGTGTATTGCTTTTTGTATTGTTGTTGTTGTCATTTTTTGTAATTTATTCGTTCATTATATGTGAATATATAAATAAACAATGTAAGTCGTTGTGAGCCTAGAAGATAAACCATGGTTTCTTGTAGAAACTTGCGGTAAGCTAAGCTGTTGATCAAAGGGGATAAGATTAATGAGTGTCAAAACTATGCAAACATTTGACGTTCGCTCACCCTCCGGGTATCTCGAAACCGTAGCAATGATGTCTTTTCTCACACCAAGAGTTTTCACCATATTTGCAGTACTGACACAAACGACAGCCCCGCCATGGATAAACAACAACGCGGTCGCCGGTTTTTAAGTCGTCTGCAAGAAAACCGCGAAATAACAAGAATTCACGAAAATAATGATAAGTGGTGAACCGCCATAGGAANATTATTTTTCTTTAAGGTTTGCCACCTCGAATTTAATTATGCGCAGCATGAAACTTACGGGGTGCTTCCTTGTCAATTGGTTGATGCTAATGTCGTGCCATCAATGCATCGGCTGGTCAAGGAGAAAATATTCACAATTTACCAACAATTTTTTCATCGGACAGCATTTTCACGTTTCATATTCCAGTGCGAAAGTTACGATCAAGCAAAATGCAGCTCAGTTTCATGCCTACTAAGTTGTGAGTTGTTAAGGTTTTGGTTCAAGTCCAAATTTTAAGTCGGGATGAAAGTGTTAATATAAAACACTTATTTTTGCATAAGCAGAAAATTTATGGCAGTCTTTTTCATGTCTGGTCGTTTCGGCACATCACGTGTCCAATTTTTATACGTATTGTGCTGAGGTAAGTTGTTGTTCAGGATTGAGTGGTTCATGCTGAATGGATGTCATATTTTTACGTTTAGAAAAAAATTCGATGCATAAATCTGATGTCCAGGCAGGAAAACAACATTGATTTTCCTTGCAAACATAAAAAACGTTGTAGTGAGAAACTTAATATACAATCCATAATCTACTAAAAGACTGCAAAGAGAAATCCTAAAGGCCTTCTTAATCAACCGCTCAGACTCCAAGGAAAAATTTATTTTTACCACCTGAAAATATTTTTCTTAAACCTGGGGATCAACGCTTGCTGAAACATTTGGAACATACCGGCAATAGTAAGATGAAACGCCAACGCAGAACAGCTGCAGACATGCATTGTAAACATTTCAAAGGTGTTTTGAAATCATACTTGGTAGTTGGTTGGGTCCAATTGAATAAACAAAGCCAGACATTTCGTGTCCTGGAACTAAAGGAAGTTTAACATTTGGATTTTTAGAATAGAACTGCTTGCGATCTCCATAATCTAAATAGTCTTCCCATTGATGCAAGTCAGAATGACATATCCCGCTGTAAGCCACCTGGCAAAAATGAAAATGAATTGCAGATACTTGCAGGTCAAATCGCAGGTTAACAGATATCGGATGTGCAAAACAGCTGCTTCTAACTGTAGCCGATGAAACAATAAAATGCATATAGCCCATAATAATTGGTTTTTGCTTTTGCTCAAAAAAGAAAAGGAGGGCTGGGAGTTGCAAGAAACCACGCATTAAAATGTTACAAACCTTAATCACAAGTCCTCCTGATGGCGCCTTTGGTATATCGACGAGGTCAACAACAATGTTCTTTGGCTTTACAAGCTGCGCTCTTTCCATTATGGCAATCATAAAGCATTAGCAGCACATGAAATATATTTCGTTTCTTCTATTTTCCCTGTCGCAAAGAACATTTAACCGGAAAAGCGTGGATTTTTGTGTTCGTGGTCAGCGTGCATTTGATGCTATGCGTGCGGATCTTTTTGTATTTGGCTGCCCTGATTTCATACCTAAATGCTATAGCATTTAAAACAGGGCTGGGGAACCTGCGACCCGCGTGAACATGTGATATGTCCCGAATCAAAATTTTCTTTTCTCAAGTTAGAGTACAACATCGCTTTAAAACGAAGCTCCATGATAGGCAGGTACTTAGGTGACCTCATATTTAGATAAAGACAAATTTTAGGATAAAATTAATTCATTTTGCGGCCCGCCAGCGATAATGCGCAAATCATGAGGCCCGTGATAGAAAATAGGTTCCCCACCCCTGCTTTAAAAACTTGTTGAGAATTTCTTTGCTGGTAAATTGACCTAACCACGCAAGGCAATGTAAAGTCAGTCATACCATTACTTCCGACGATTGTCGCTTAGGACGAAGAGATAAATACATTACTAGCAGAGAAAGAAGGCATTCTGCATAAAAAAAGATTAATAGCAAAAACCTTTTTACAGCTGCGATTCAAATACTCTTCTGGAATAAAATGCTGCTCACTTTTTGCACTTGCATCCGCTCTAAAGCACCATACCAGTTATTTAGCCCATTAAAACTGTTATCAGCCTTGCATGCTTCATCAAAGCTGTTTTGTGCAGTGCACACACAATGTAGTGCAGACGGTAGTTGCAGGCGTATAGATCACCACTTGAACAACGTCAAGTGTTTCTAGTCATAACACCACTTCACAGTAGGCAATAGACTGTGCAGACACCCTGCAAAACAATTTTATTTTCAGTTGGGTATTTGCACGAATAGATTAACACCTTTGTATATATAACTATCGACAAATCACCTATCTAAACGACAATATTCATGAAAACGACTTAATCTTCCTTACCCGCACTCGGTCAGTAAGTTTTATTTGCTGGAGTGTAGGATGTTTTAAACACCCTTTGGTGTCCTGGAACGAGAGGAAGTTTAGCGTTTGAAATTTTGGAAAAGAACTCTTTGTGTCCACACTCTGAGTAGTCTTCCCACAGATGTATAGGTCAGAACGACATATCACACTGTAAGAAATCTACAGAATGCCTCTGTTATTCCTCCAGATCTTTACTTTAGAATGAAACCATTATTAGCACTCTCATTTGATTGAAAGTCTATCACTATTTCAAAAATTAGTAGCGGATGCCAATTGCACAATCTCTCTATTGCAAGGTCGACACTTCCGCTTTGAGGTACGTCAGCAGATCTTTCCTCATGTGGAAATGATGTGTACTGCAGACGTATCACCAAATGTCTGTATTTTATGTCAATAAATTTAACCCAGAGTTCATACATTGCACGAACTAAGGTACAGCAGATGAAACAGCTTAAGATTTTTTAGACTCTAGAGCTGTGGTTCTTAACCTTTTCTCTGCCACGCCTCCCTTAAACATTTGTCGTTTGTTTCAAGCCCCTTGATTTTAAATAAATAGATTGGACGGAACACTTTTTCGTTCAAAAACTTTCCGTGCTGTAGAACGTGTAAGAGCTCGTGCCAGCAAAATTTCGAGTGCCAGCGGCTCCTACCAGTTGAGAAATCTCAGTTACGAACTCTTTGTGACGTTTTTGCGCGGAGCTTCTGTCTCCAGCAATCAGCGCCCGCATGTGGTTTGACTAACGGCTACGTCACAATGCTTTCAGATAGCCAGGGTTGCAAACTTTCCGACTTCGCTCTCGCGCTACAGTGTAATTGCATCACATAGGACGGGAATCCAGCGTACACAGCGCATACCATACAGTATGCTATTGTGCATGCTTTCAGAGCAGCAATGAAATTTCAGCGATTTTGTTACGACAACAGATCTGATGTTTAGGAAAATTTTTGAGCTTTGATGGTTTGAAAAACTTCGTGTTTAAATGGATTTGATGAGGTTCTGAAAGTAGGTATGATTTTAATTGCGAGATATTTGAATACATGCTGACTGACTGCTTTCACAAGATTGAAATTGCAACCGTGCAACAGCGTTGAGTACATTAGCTACAACTGTGAACTTTTCAATTGTTGCATGTGTTTCATATTAATTCGACCTATAAACGTACTGAACATCTCCATGGACATGATTGTCGAAATGCAGGTCACAAAATTACTAACGTAGCATTCATGGAGCGTCACTGGCTTTGGATGTTGACACATGTAAATTATATCAGTTTTTTGACAAAATAATCGATAAATTTGCAGCACCAAAGACAAGAAAACTTTGCAAGTAAACCATTACACAGCAGTGTTTCTCTTATTATTTTACTTTTCAGGTTATTATATCCAAAAAAACGTTTTGGGATTTGGCTCTATTGTAGCTTCCTGACTGACAGGTCCACATCAAGAAGACAGCCACAAAATTCGTTAATTCACGTTACTTCAATTCGACGAGCCCACAAACTTGGCCAACAAACGCGTCAACAAAACGTGATTAGCGAAAATT
>JGI24022J15233_10010895_pt1 | contig 10341 bp, 3 predicted proteins | sample Ectturendosymbi2_FD_15233 | JGI IMG/M metagenome (IMG submission 15233)
TTTTTGTTGGAACCCTTGTGTTTTGCTCCACTAACCTTGACACCACTTGCTTCAGACCAAGTCATTGTTAAATGAGTCCATTCAGACCGACCGATCAAATCTTGACTGAAAGAAGCGTAGTACCTGATCCCTGNAAAACATTTAAAGTGTTAATATAACACGAAGAGATGGTCGCCCCACAAAACATTCCACAAAATTATCAGCAAGTACAACCTTAACTGATGCTTATGTGATGTGACCCAATCTTAGCTAAGTCTTAAAAGTGAGAGGCAATTTCTGCACACGACCAACTTATCGCCGTTTCGGCACAATCATACGACATAAGCTACATCACCAAGTGTGTGGTAAGTCACCTGCAGGTGTCAGAACAGCTGCTCTGCAACTAGACTTGTAACTTATTGGGTAAATTGCAACGCCAGCATAAGACGGAAAATCAGTTGCGCCGGATCGAAATATCGAAGCGAAAAAGTTTCTCCACTGCTGGACTTGCAGCCACATGCTGACCGTGACTCCTGCGAAAAGATCACAGTGCTTACTTCAGAAACACTTCACGGTTTCAGTTTTTTTTAATATACAGCAAAATCCTGTTGAGTTGATCTCGTTAATATCGACGTTCATTTGCTAAAGTTACTTTTAACTCACCACCCCCGTCACAAAGAGATGGATCGAACAGGCAAGTTCGGCGAATGGCTGTTGATGATCCTACAGAGACGCTGTTGCCATCAAGCAGCAGAGCATCGCCTCTGTACCCGTCTATCACTTCTGCAAAGACCGTAAAATATTGTTAAAAGCATGAAAGGTTGTTCGTTGTAATGTCAGCAACAATCTGATTTATTTTGTAGGTAAAGTGGATAGGATTCTCAGCAAAAACACCACTAGGTTGTTTCCAGAGAAGCATTCTTAGAAGATATCCCCCAGACGATTGCGTTTCCGACAACATCAAGCAACCCAGATTGAACACATCGCTGAGTTTGTTGAAGAAAAAATAATAACAACGAAAACTCAAGAAAAACTAGTTTCTGCTCCTGTTTGCTTTACCGCGCTCGAGGAGAGGATATAATCACAGTAAAACAAACCTAACCTGATAAGTAAGTGAAATTGTGAAAGTTGTACAAAAATTTTTATGCAAGTAATAAAGACTAACTATTTCGTTTGATCCCGGAAAGATCTCCTGACCAGTCCGAGATCTTCCCTATATCGGGGATGAGTTCGTCTCCACTGATAGTGTCCATTGACCAGTAAAGATCCGGATCTTCAGCAGCTTTTGAACCTGAAACAAGTTTTTCGTTTCAGCTGAAAAGACAGTGCCGGTTGCTAGTCGTGATCTTCTGTATTTGAAACGTTGGCTTCACTGACAAACAAGATTATCATTAAAATGTTCATAAAGGATTTGATGACACAATACTACAAAGTTGGCAGTAGCTTGAAAACGCTAGCCAAAGTCTAATCTGCTGACGTTAGATCCACTTAGTGTATGCAGTAACAATGGTTTCGACGAACCATATATATTGTGAATGATCAGTGAACTGTCCGATTACAATCATGCTCCTAGTGGTTCACACCGATTATAGCCCCAAATTCTTCTGATCTGTCTTTTCTAAAGAAGGAACTCTGCAAATCGGAGTTATGCTCAGTTAAAATGTTGGTCAGTGCTTATGGAACTTTGACCGAGCCCCGCGAATGCGCCATGCAGTATCAACTAGAAATAATGAATTCCTGATCCTGACATAAACGAATTTCATTTATTTTCAGTACGAAGAACTTTCTTTCCAACCTGAATCTACTTCGCAATGCTTTGTGGAAAAATACATCATCGATGGCTTAAACCCGCAATCTTCACAAATACATTCAAAACAAACATTCTCGTTCGGAACCTCACCAATTTATTGCTGCAGGTAAAACCGCTCTCTGTTTGAAACGCACTCGAAACCGTCCCAAATTGCTACAGCAACATTTGGATCATGGACCAATACGCATGCACGAAATGTGGTACAAATTTTCAAGAAATTATAACTAGGTCACGTTAAAAGACATCACCTCGCCTGCGCGATATGGCGCAACACTGAATTGCGGTCATTGCTTGTCATGGGGTCATTGTCTAGGATCAGGGTTAAGTTTAACTTTTGCTTGGAATGGATCGAAATTAAACGTCTGCCTGTTCTGCTTTCAGTTCCTGAGAGTATGTTGCAAGAAACGTCTCGTCAATTTTAACCTTTAATGGCATCACGGCATTTCAGTTCTTCGTCATAGGAAGTAAAATCAATGAATGTAGTTTGTTTCGTAGGTTTGTTCGACTGTATCATAAGATGTAATTTCGAATGAACACTTAAAATCCTTCCTATTTTGATATTGTGATGAGATTCGAAGAAAAATGGTTATTATTACATTTCCTAAATCTAAAAATATTGCTCTTTTGCATGAATCAGGCGCAACTTTAAACAAAATGCCCAAAAAAAAGAAGACTTAAAGATAAAGAAACTCAGCATCTTCGTAGTGTGTAAAATTTTAAATGATGAAAAATGTTACCGTTAGTGAAACAAAAACATTTTAAATTATGGCGCTTATCAAAACATTTTTTTATGTTAGCCCGTTTCTTTAACTACTGCTGCTTCGTGAAAACAACAAATCGCAATGTTTCTTATCCACCTGCGGCGTAAAGGTGCATCCATTTTTTTTATTTGGTAGGGACAAATGCCACAATGTCGCCAGGATTCCTATTCTCATTTTTCTAGCGTGGTTTGTTTAACATTGTCTTATACTCGCAACTGCGAACAACGTACTGAATGGTCACAACAATCTAACAAACAGAATTATGAAAATTTGCCTTCAAGGGAAGCAACGGTTAACAGCGCTCAAAAAAACAGAGCTTTGACTCTTTGAAAATTTGACGAGGAAACCAAATTTGCTTCTCCATCTTTCCACTCGCGCTCAAAAATTTGCTGTGTGAGCGCGACGCAAGAAACGCATACATTTCGGTCATGGCGTCTTCCTCACTGGATTATTGCGAAAAAATCTTTCACCGAAATTTTATTGAATTATTAGTAATACAAACAAATTTTTTTACACAACTAGTGACAAACTCCAGAATCCACCCATTTTCGTAATGTTAATACAAGTTAAATACTCTTTGCGTATAATTTAACTTCAACAGTTTAAATTTCTAAATTTCATTGTTGTCATGGTCATACGAAATAAGGATATTTGTTATCCAATTTATCCACGTAAAAAATGCAGGGGCATAAAGTAAATATCTTTGAGAAAACGTTGTAATAGCACTTTACACTTTTAGAGGCTTACGCGCGGTTTGAACGGGTTTTCGGAACTCGTTTTCTAATGCAAGTCGGGTTAATCACTCTTAAAACGCGTTTTAAGATTTTGATTTAATATCGTAGTCGTTTATAATGTAATTGCTAAGTGTGTCTGAAGATCCCCTCTCGCATTTGTTTCATGCATCAGGGCAAATTTGGCGCTTGAGCTGGTTTTAATTAACGTAACACTGCTAATAATGAGGCCGAGGGTCAATTAAAGATTTGCCCAATCTTGTTGGTTTAAAAAATCTTTGGAAAGAAATCCTTTCTCAGCAAAGAATCAGACGCTAAGATCTTACAGAGTATACATTTTCGCCTAATAAGTAGGCATGATCAGCTCTGCGAAGTGCAGGAAGTATGAATAGAATAAAATAAAACCTGGTTTCAAAAATCCTTTATTAGCTCTATAATTATAATCTTTGATCTAATTAAGGAAACCGCTTACCTGCGCCAAGGAAAAAAAGCAATATCATAGAAAGAAAAAGCTTTCCTTCCATTATTGCAAAGGTAACTCCCGTGGAAGCGAATAAATACGTTCGTTGTGGATAGAAAACGATGGAATCGCACGAAACGAAACACGTTCTGACCAAACACCGCTATGAAAATTCTCTAAACAGCATGAGATGCAAAATAAATGCACGTTGTGACGTCACTTAAGTTTTATTGCAAAACAAAACTCATGCAGTTGAAAGATCTTCGACCAGAGTAACGTTGCTTGCTTTTAAACATTTGCCGGAAAAGAGTATTTCCATCTAACACGATTTTACATTTTTACCATATTAGGAACTGACGGTGCTTTCTTGAGTGAAATTAATTTTCCTTTGCAAACTGACTGTGATCTGACTTTTGCTGAAGTCTCCTTAATTGCGAGATATAGTAGGCAATCGCCACGTTGAATGTAATGGTCAGGCTGATTCTAACACAACTATGTGCAAGGCTGGAGTAACAAGCATTTGACAGCGATAGTGGATGTTTGTTAGAAGACGCCACGCACCTTTTGTTTACAAAACCTTGTGAAACCCAAAATGCTTAAAAATGAAACAGTGTTGCTTGTCGATGTGTGAATTTTAGAACTAATACTGAAAATTTATGCCTCACTTACATTTACAGTAACTCCAAAACACTCAAAAGGTAGGCCTATTGTCAGGGGCGTACCGACGGGCGAAGCAGGGGCGCAATGCCCCGGGCGCCGAATTGCTGGTGGGCGCGGAAATTTCCCAACAACGTTGCAAGTACTTTCTTCAATAACAGTACATTTATAATGAAAATCACGGCCAATGAAAACGATATCAACGATAACAGGAGTTATCGAAGCGTTTGCAATATGTCGTTGATATCGTTTTCATTGGCCGTGATTTTCATTATAAGGCTATTTAGCACTTCCGCTTTTCGTGTACCATCAGTACATTTGCTCCCGAAAGACCCTAGGTTCGAACATAGTGGCGCTAAACCTGTTTCTTGCCCCGGGCGCCATCTAACCTCGGTACGCTTCTGGGTATTGTGCAAGTGCACTGTCGTTCATAAGTGTATGTGGTTTCAAGTTAAAAAGATACAAAACACTGAGATCTGTAAGGCAATCAACAGCGTTATCACTAACAACTCCTATCTCAACTGTTATCCAGCTAAAGCAGCTCCTTTTTCAGCTCATAGCTCAAAGGAACGATCCAGCTAAAGCAGCAAAATTTCAGTGAACTCTGCATAATTTATTGCTGTAAAAATAGTTGCAAGTGACTTCTCCAAAAGTAAGGGTTGGAAGGCGCTTAAATTAAACTTGACAGGATTGGATACCGCAACGCCTAGATGTGCGAATTGGGGCAAACTGGCTACCGACGGTGCTGCTACTTCACGTTCTGCAGTCATCAGCCTACAATTCCTGATCAACTGCGAAACAGGAGAATCGATAGCAAGAGCTGTTTAAATAAAAAAAGATGCATTGTATGCAGAATTACTATAGGAAGTTTACAAAAAGGCAATGCTTGAAATGCTTAATATGATGTTCACATCCTCAAAATTATGGTGAACCCATACTTTGTGACAAAAGTTTTATCAGACTGAAAGTTAAATACAGTCTCTGTTTTTAACTTAAAGACCTTAAACTTCAGACATTTCCTATCAGCCGCTGCTTAAAACAACAACTGAACCTGGCACATTTGGCAATACTGCAGTAAATCTATTTATTGACAGGCAGGTCTGTAACCAGGGGATGCAAGGGAGTGAAACCCCCTGGAAATTTTTCGCTCTCGCTGGAAAAATTTGTCGGGCATAATTTACAACTATTGGACATACAGTAGTTTAAAAAATTTGGGCCCCTTCAGAAAACTCTTCGCCCCCCTGGTGTCCCAAGCTGGTTACATGCCTACTGACAGGGCCTCAGTCCGTGATATACTTTCGTAGCTTTACTATACTACCCAAAATCAACCGTAGTCTAGCATTTTTAACCATATACCTGAAGAACCGTACTGAATTTTATCGCAGAAACTTACATGCTTTAATACATAGCAATTTCTTATTGAAAATGCAGCTTGTTTTTTCAACGTTTAATACCAAATCAAACCGTAATCAGATTTTTTCTGTGGGTGCGACAAAAATGTGATGGATTATATGCGTAGGTGATACAAGAGTAACATAAAAGTTGATAATTCATTTGAAATAGATAAACACAATTCTGTTTTGTTTTTGCGGCTGAGAAGCACTACTATACAAGCAACAAGGGTTAAAGGCTGAGGCGACAGGAAAATGTTCGAATTCTCTCTTTGCAGAATAGTGCAACATGATGTAATGCTTGCATTGGTAAAGATGCAAAATTTTAAAGCAGGACTAAGAGCTTAAATTACATTACATTCACGTTATTTTATAGAATCTTTTACCTACTTTTGTCAAAAGTCGTGCTCTGCTTTGGTCACACACAAGACACACGTTTCATTTCAGTTGTTCAGAACAAAAGTTAACGCCAACTGTGCAATTACCTGCTTTTTCCAAAACACAATAACCAGTTAGCAAGGCCTATAGAGCACCTAAAAAGCAAGAAAGCTAATGCCGTGCAGTAAATATATGCCAAGCATACGTTGTATTTTTTAACAATGCTTTGCTTTTTCACTATCACGTTTTCACTTTCCCCGAGCTCTGTTTATCATTCCAACCTTCATGATGGTGCTGTAAATTTCACAACAACATGTTAATATATACGTTACATAAAAAGGCAGAAGTTGTAATATTCTGCGGATTGTATGCAGAAAAAGTAATAACTATCAAAATGAATCAGAGGCTTTAAATAACACTGATGATATTTTTGCGAAACAAAATTACTTTTTACCATACTTTTCGTTTGATGATCGATTTCCTGGAAATGCTGAAGCGGCAAAAGAAGTATTTTACACAAAAAGGACCATTCTTACTTTGTAAAAGTATAGTAAATTTTGTAATCTTTTCAACAACAAATTATGGGCTTACCAGGCATTGACGTGCACAAAACAACAGCATTAGCTACCCTTTAACACAACGGGAAAAGGTTAAAATGCATCATTATGTTCCAAAAACGCGAATTTTTTCTCACCGCTCAGTTCACGACTTAGGTCTGCACACTGTGTCAATCTTTGCCTTGTTAGTTTCTTTCTTTTAGTTCGCTGAGGTAAAGTTCTGACTGATTGCGAGGCTTCATCGTATTGAAATATACTGGCCCGCTTAAATTAGGTTACGTCTACAAGTTCACATAGTTCTACCTATTCTGATAAAGCTTTTGCATCGCTTGATTTAAGCAATCTATTTTTTCACCATAAAACACAGACTTTCGCTGGGAACACTGGTTAACTTGCGTTTTTATGCAAATAAAACATTCAAGGCTGCAGTAAATCTTTTCGTTTTTTAGATCTTCAACCAGTTCTACAAGCTTCATTACAACTTTTGTTTTTAAATGTCCTTTCCGCATCTGCTTTTCAACGTTCGCGTAGTTTCATTTCTAATCCGTATTTCACCGTGACTTGGCAGACGAAGCTTTCCGGATTATATCAAACTTTGTTACAGTAACTTATTGCGACACAAAACATATTAAACACATAAGCCTTTCTTTGTATAGCTCTTTCAAACGAATGTTTGAATAGGTGCGCTTGATTAACTGTGAGGTTTTTGCTGGAATACATTTATTTGAAATCGTGAGACGAATTGAATTACTCGGTTACAATCACTTTGATGCAAAGAAAGAATTCGTTTGGTGCTAATCGGATCGTTCGTATCAGATGATGTTGGTACTTAAGTCAATATACTCTTTTTCAAAACTATCTACACGTGAAATAACCCTGTTTGAGTAAAATTAAACACCAAAGGCAATTTATAATTTGGCTTTCACGTGTGAATCAAATCATAAAAGGTGAAAAGGAAAATAATAGGTACTTTGTGCTACTGATTAAGTCTTAATTTTGCTTTTGTACCTCCGTTTTTATTAACTTTGAACACAAACGATGGAACTTGAGCTATTAATAAATAACTTACTCTGTATAGAGCCTCACTCGTTCCCTTTCTCGTAGCTCGTAACATTTTGAGCGTTATCCAACACCGTTCCAACATGCTTTGGGTGACTGTAATGCGATATTGGGATCCATTAAAAACGGAATAAATGGAAACCAAATCCAAGTTTTTCAAATTGCAGGAGGTTTTGATGACAACAAAGTATCAAGCGGTTTGAACAGCTGACATGTTGTTGTTGTTGTTGTCAGCACAACAACTCAGTTGCAAAAAGAAACAACTCGGGATCCATTCGAGAACTCATCTGACTTCTGCCGAGAACGTGGAGCCAACTTTCAAAGTAACTTCTCATCCCTGATCACAGTCAAATTGTCATTGTGGCATTAATTTTTAGATTGCAAAATGGATGCCACGTAAGCACTGAGCTGCAATCTATTGAATGCTTGAAACGTTTTTTGCTTGTCTCAACAAAGTTCTATTTTTCAACTTAGGATAATTTTGACGGAAAACAACGTATAACAGCCCTTTGGTGAAAAAGCTATGCGTATACGTTTATGACGAAACAGTCACTTGTTGTTTTGTAGCTAAGTTCCGAGTTCTAAGATACAACAGCAAACAGAATTTCAACGGCTTTTCCTCAAAGGGGCTAAATTATATTTGTAATTAATATGCAACTCCAACGTGCATGCCTCAAAATTTAAACCGTCTATCTTGTTTTACAACACGATCGAAAACTTTTTTTAAGTAAACGATACAACCACAATTAACGAAAACATGTTACTTTAAATATGTTTAGGACTGCGTAATTGTGGGTACTTTGTTTACTAACACTGTAAAATCTGCAGTAGATCCGTGAATCATTTAACAAAGCATGATTTTAATCATATCCCTTCACACTTTTATTGGTGTTTTCTTTGATCGCTAGTGGTGTTATTGTAAAACCATTGACAATTTGAAATATACGGTGTTTATAAAAGTAGTCAAGCAAGTCTGCTGGAATGAATTTGGAGTGCAATAATAAAAACATGTCGACCAGTTGTGGGCTGAAATCAAGATTCCGAATTTAAAGGCTGATTTTGCCTTTAATTTTTTCACACTATACGCCATTTTATCTGCTCCAAACCTGGGGTTGTTCATTTATACTGGTTTCGAACGGGTCTAGACTCTAGATTAGAAAATAAAAAGAAAAGGGTCTCAAGATACTTGTGACGTATTTTTGAACAGGTATTCCCAAATTTTTGTTGAGTTTCTTCTAACTTATGAGAAATTTTGGTTTTATCTTTTCAACACATATTTGCCATTGGTAATCGTTCACTATTTCTAATTTTAAAATTCTTAGCTGCATTCAAGTGTGAAGTTTAACAACCTGTCATATATTTGGTTGATGTAGAATCCACTCATTCTCAACTGTTACTTTTTTCGTGCAACTGTTACTTTTCGTGATCACGAGTTAACCCTCCCAGACAAATTAGCGACAATGTTTGGTCCGTGAACAAATTTTAGAGACCAAGAGTTTGCCCTCAATGTAAGCAGTCAAGCGGAATGATTTTTCGATAAATCTAGTTTGTTGCGGAATTTTGAAATTTAACCAGATTTGTCCAAATCATTAAGTGTGAAAAGTTGTTTAGTTTTATGAAATGTTTTCAGTCAATAGCAGTATTAGCATTAGTTTCCCTGATGACATCATCTGGCATAAATCAAGCTAGTTGCAGCTCAATACCTGCCTCGTGGACGGACGCAAAATGCAAATCTTGTTTTTCTATTGTGAATTGCCTAATACCGTAGTATGTTGCTCCGGTATAAAACTTGGGCTTTGCTCATGCTCTTCTTTTGGTCATAAACTGAGATAATCATTTTTGGGTGTGTATGAGCAATTGTGCACGCAGCTTTTATCCTTACACCTTACATTCAATGTCACTGGAGAGGTATCTAATATTTTTGCAGCATTTGCCTTGACAAATGTTTGGCAGTATTATTACAGAGTGTTACGCAGAGTACTTCAGTTGACGATAATAATTCTCACAAAAAAGGAATTATTCGTGTAAGTCAGTGCTTCTCAATTTTTTTTTCGGTGACCCAAGTATAAAGCGTCAAGTAATATGCATGGCTTCTGCGACGCGCAGTACAAAACCACTTTTCACACAACTACTTCTCATATAATCACTGAGTCAAACTGCACACAAGTGAGGCAATTTAAAGTAAAACTAAGTTCAAAAATGTCAAAAGTTTTTCAAAAAAGTCCAAAGCAGTGATCACATCTTTTATGATGGATTATTGCCCAGTATTTATAATGGTCTGTTTCAGAGATCATCGGATTTACATAACTATAACACAAGATATGCTAGCAGTCTAAACTATTTTATTCCCAGTGTCCATAGTAACATTGGCAAAAAGCTAATATCTTATAAAGGAGCGGTGATGTGGAGAGAAATCAATGCGGAACATAAAAATTTACCTTTTCACCACTTTAAAACAACTATGTGCAATTATTGGCTATCGCAGTACTAAAGACTTGGTTTCATTTTCAAAAGTGCCTGTCAAATTGCGAAAACTTAATCAACAGAATATTGTTTTA
>JGI24022J15233_10010898_pt1 | contig 10339 bp, 6 predicted proteins | sample Ectturendosymbi2_FD_15233 | JGI IMG/M metagenome (IMG submission 15233)
GTCACTTCTCCGACTGGAGAGATACCTACTGTGATGGTTGCAAGGCCGTCCCTAATAAGGAAACTAGCGTCCCCCCATCCCTGGGAATAGGGACTAAGAACCAAAATTGTCTAGAAAAACTGAAGTCAGCCGCTTATTTCCGATTAATTGATTGCATTTTTTCCGGTATGACACTCGCACAGCAAATAGCCACGTTCACTGTTCTGGTGTCATGCAGTGATGAGCTTGGAGTTCACTCATGTGCGCTCATTTGCTTGCAGAGGCAGGTTGCGAAACTTGCGAGCGGATTGTTCTGACGACCAATGCAATGCGCCTTTACAAAATAAGGGTAACCTGCTTGGAAAATTTGCAGATAGCCCTACTGTTTAAATTATCAGAATATACCTGTCCATTGCTGCCAACGAAGCGCATTTTTGTGACAGTTGCCGCAACGTGTGGCGTTTCCTTTGTGGTGCAGTATGGGTAAAGCGTTTTATTAACGTCCATTTCCATTGCATCATCAGCAACCTGAAAAGGATAAGAAAACTGTCGGCGTTGTCCCCCCGTAGAAAAATACCTGCGGACGCCCATGGATGGTTGGGACACATGCCCATAATATCTCAATAAAAGAGACGAGGGGAGTTCTGTCAGCTATAGCCACAGATAAACAACCAAGAGACATACCAAGAACTAAGTTGGGTGAATTCATCTCCGAACTGACTTTCTCCTGTCTTAGTGAGGACTTTCTCCTGTCTTAGTGCATCTTTATCAGACTTTGATGAAAACCGTGGTGTATTTAGGGCCCTCCTAGGGCCGCGTATTTAGGGCCCTCCTGCGACCTTCTCATGTGCAAATGTCAATGTGGAAAGTGTGCCAGTCATGGAAGCAACTGAATGGAAAAATAACACAAAATATTTCCGTTAGCTCTCTATGGAACGAAATCTTTCTCAGCAAAAAATCAGACACTAAGATCTTACAGAGCATATATTTCGCCTGCGATGTAAGCTCTTGAACAAGAGCTGATGATGTCTACATCGTGGGCAGGGGCGGATCCAGGGAGGGCGAGTGGGGTGATCGCCCCATCTAAAACCTGCGAAAGTAAATTTTTTCACAAAGATTTTGTACAATTCGGAAAACAGCATTCGCGATATAAGGCCATTTAGACATCCATTGTTTTGTCACAGCAGTGTTGTAAAGTATACTTCATGTCTCTTACAGTAGTGAACTCGTAATGAGACTTAACTACCAAATATTACTGACATCGCCCTCCCCTAAACTTACTGGCTGGATCCGGTCTTGATCGTAGGTGATTTCCGTTAGTTGGGAAATGTTGCAGACGTCGACTTCACAAAAGGATTTTGTTTTGATACATATTGTTTCACTAAAATTAGCAAGGTGAGCGTTCTAGCATGATGCTGAAGTGTTTTTCGTGTTCAGCGAAAGTTGATCTTACGATTGTAGGGGAAATATTATTGGTAAACGTTTCAGTTTGTGATTGGGTGATTGTTTCTCAAATGCAAAACATAGCTATTACCCTCTGTCAATGGAACGTTGCTAAGTTCAGACTCGGATATGACTTTCTGCATCAGAGCTTAAACAATTTAAACTCTGGGTTGAACATCATAAGTGTTGGAATCCAGATAAAATGATATTTGAATGAATCCGATGTTACGGACAAAGATGCACGTGTGCAAACTTCATGCAATGTGTAATAGATGGGTTCAAGCAGCTATTGGAACCTCAAGGTCACACTTGACTGCTTGAAACGCAAAATGTGTAAAATTGAATGATAAAAAGGCATTTTTCAAGTGAAAGATTCTTGTCAGGGCAAAAAAATTCAAATCTGCTTTCGGTGCTGTTATAATAAACAAAAGATTGACTTTCCTGACCTTGCTTGTTCTTAATCTGGAGTCGTTTGGACTAATACAACCTTTGCATGACGTCACTAGTTCAAAATGCAAATCGTCAGCATGATAACATTTTAGAAAAAACATTTCTCCAAAATAGGATGTAAAATATCTTATTCTTGATGACCTAGCCGCTAGAGTGAACATTAAATATGTACCATACCTACATACTTATCTGTTACAAACGTCAATTTTGCAATTAACAGCAGTGTTTTAACATCCGTGCACTGCCATTTCCAAGACAGACGCACTGCTGCTGTGTGTTATATAATTAGCTTCAACAGTGGCAGTTTTGTTTACGTGAATATTTTTGACACAAGCTTAGACCCGCGACGAGAACAAAACGTTTAAGGAAGTAGTTGAAACTCGATGTGAGAAAATCACTTTTTTTTAGGTAATACAAAAGATTAATATTTCTTAATTCAGCACCAGAAACTAATATAGCGTGGCATCATCTAAATTTTATTTAGCAGCACAAATTTCTTTTATATGCCGAATTTTTGCTACTGTGTCACGATTGTTAACTTTTAAACAATGAAGTAAGGACTCTCCACAATAGTGGAAAACTACGCATCCTCATTCCTGAAATCTTATTCCAATAGAATCTTGTTTAGAGGATGAAAAGTACAGATATACTGGGTGTACATACAGCACATACAGCACATAATTTGGCGCCAAATCTCTGTTGCTAGGAGCGATACAAAATTTTGAAGATTATTGCAATTTTGATGTGTGGAGCTTTCACACAACAGAAGATTTAATACTTCTGATGTTAAACAAAAGCAAAACCATTTCCTTGTCATTGTTGCAAAACAATTGACTTCAAATCGACTTACACCATCTCTCTTAATTTTCTGCAATTATTTTTCCTCTCCTTCCCCGGCCTCCAGAATGTATCAAGGAGCACTTCGTAACCACCAGATACGTCGAGGACAAAGGCATCACTAATTGCCTCTTCAATGTCTTCACGCTTCGGAAAATCTTCTGGATCGCCATCTACCCGGTGAGCAATTTCAAACTGCCACAAGACAAACATTTCAAACTCCTCGTCTGCAGCATCAGGATTGACTTCACCAAATGTTTCAGTTTCGAATTTTCTATACTGTTTCGCAAATCCAGGTTTCAAACAGCACTTTATTGAGCGGTACCATGGTGCGTTTTCTTCTTCCATATATTCCCTGTAATGGAAAAATATTACACCGTTCCGTGTTTGACGAACAGGATCCTTGCCTCCAGATGGAACAAAAGATTTCTCTTTAAGTAAAACTCAAACTTCACCTCTCCATTCCACACTTTTCCATCTGTTCGGCTTTTGAAGCAATTTTGCAACTATTGACCCGTGCTCTTTTCAATTTGTTGTGTCTTTTTTTCACTCATTTTGTTCAGAAAATGCTATATCCGTAGCTGCTTCATGCATACAAAGAGAAAACGTGTCACGAAAATAGGAATGACGCCAGTTTAGCTGCAGATGATACTCTAGTCGTGACAGTGTACATCCAAAAAGAATAATTGTAAAGTCATTAAAATATGAATTCATGTGAATAGAAACGCAAGTAAAAAACGGCAATCTTTAGGTTCTGAATTGATTCAGTGATACTATAATAGCTACTAATCAGTTGCCTGTACTTTCAAAATGTTGCTTTGTCTTATTAAAAGAGCTCAAAAACAGCAGTTGTTAACATAGAAGCATCCATTTATTGTGTCTCAGCAGGAAAAAAGGCAAACTAAAAGTGTGCTGGACTTCTAAAAATAACAGCAAAATCTCTTGCGTACTTTATGCGCATTCTCAATTCTTGTGTATTTTTGCAAGATTCGATTTTTCAAACCGGGGTGTGCGCCAGCCAGTCCACCCGCATTTACTCTATGCTCGACTGCTCATATTCGACACGACATTAGCGCAGCCTCATTTTTCCGCTGTAAATTTCTCTTACGAAGTGATGAGTGTGTTGTACCCCTCGTTTTAATACACCGCCTGATATTTTTGCAGTTACGAACTGTGTATCGTAGCGTTGGGTGTATTTTCCTCCGATAGCTTAACTTGGAGCGCTAATAGGTTATATTCAGTGCAATGACACATAAAATAAGGAGAGTGGATATATAGCAAAACGTGCATATTATGTCAACGAACTTCGCTGAAACGTTGGTTTGGAAACAGGACTATGACGTCAAATCGTGACGTCACAAACAGCGCACAACAAGTACAAATGACTACCCTATGTCACTGAATGAAACCCCCACATGAAAATTTTCTGCGTACGCCACTGATCATGATGTATGACAGCGGGCTAGCACGTCAAATGCTAGACTGTTCGCAAAAAAATTACATTGCATCGAATTACAAATAAAAATTGTCTGAAATCACGCAGTAAGAATGCACGAAACGTTGAAGCACAAATGTATTCACTGTATTGATATGATTATTATACCTGATAGTTTTGTTGCATGGGAAAACTTTATAAAATAGTAATCTTTAATATATTACATTGTTTGCTCATTTTTCATTTTGAATTAGTGGTACAAATGTTCCTCACGTGTTTCACCACAATGTTTAGTTTTACAGACTAGATTTCATTTCTACTTCTGTTAAAATATGTGTTTTTTATAAACAAGAACGTATTTCCAGAACATGTAAAACAGAATGACTAAAGTTTTGTTTCACCAGTGCATGTTCAACAGCTGAAAGAAAATGAGATTGAAAGTAACAGGAAATAAACATCCACATTTTCCTTGAAATCGTAACTCCGTAACGAAGATATTAATACATTAACGATGAGAAGTACGTCCAGCTGAAATGTGCCCATATATGAAGAGGAATCTTCACAAATATCTTTCTGTTCCTCGTTGCATTCTGCAGAAAACTATAGTCAGGTTAATTCAATCGGATAATGCGAAACTCAATTTGAGAAGTGAAAGAAAATGAGATCTGTGCTTCTAAATCATAACAGCAAGGAGTTAGAATACGCGTTTGTTGTCCCTCAGGGAACTAGCATGATGTTGATACTCCTTACAAATGAAAAGATGAATTCACAAAAGCGAGGAACAAAGCCTACAGAAACCTGACCATATTCAAAGTGTTAAATGTTGATAAATGCAATTGAAGTATACTTTGATCAAACGAAGACTGATTGTTTCAAAAATTTTCTTCACTAATTTCTCAATCATGCATTCTTAGACTCAATCAACATTATTTTGGATATCGTCAAGCAAACGATGAAGCAGCAGTCATTTCATGCCTTCAGAAATTTAACGCAATCAAAAATACGGAAACACTAGTTCTAATGTTTGGCTTCAATAAACCAGAAGATACAGTTTTTAAGATAATTTGTCGACAAATCTCAGCTTGGTCTTGAAGTACGAAACAAATCAGGTAGGTTTAAGCTCTGCCGTTGAACATGTTACATTGTTATATTCATAAACTGGGGTAAAACGGTCACCTTGGTGGAGTTTCCTTGCTCTTTATATTAATATATTTGTGCGCCCCGTGCTACCGGTTTCTCTTTCAGTAATACAGCAAGTGGTCCTGCCCATAACAAAATATCTCTTCAAGACATGCACTTGGCGCTTCTCTCATTTTAAATGTTGCCTAATGGACGTTTTCGAAAAATAGTTGTTTCTGTAAGGGCTGCTCCATGTCCTGTTGAGGAAAAGAAAACGGATATCTCAACAAATCGCTTCTTACGTTCAAATACAGTGATCGCTGCATATCTACTTTTGAAGAAGACTCAAGGAATGGCCTTTGAAACAGAAGTGTTATCGAAGCAACGCTTCTTTGTGGTCGTATCACAAATGTTGCTGTGGCGCGACCAGTTTGTCCGATGGTACAGTTGAACAGAAATGCGAAAAGACATCAATACAATGGCACAGATGATGTGCGTGTGACCAAAGGCCGCGTTAGGATTTAAAGCAGTGGGGCCCGTTAAGGATTTTTCAAAAGTCTTTCCATCAGTCGGCCGCAAGTGTAGACCCCGCTTTGCATCCGCTGCATATCTGGGAAGATGTAATGGTAAAAGCTAAGAGTGTTTCCAATCTTTATGACAACTTTCATGTCCAGTGTTACTCGACAAGGGAACCAGGTCAACAGTTTTTGTGTTGTATCAGCACCTTAAATCTAACCTGCATTATTCTGTTTAATATTTGCGCCAGTAATCAACCAAATTCAATAAACTAAGCTCAAGACAAAATGGAAAGTGCAATCTTGCCGTAGGTTAGTGACTGGAAACTGAAGCATCACTTGATTCACACAGACGGAATACCAACTGTTTGAAGATACCAATGCTCCTTGGACGTTGTATGCATCACTTCTACCAAACGACGAGGTTCTAATGCCGTGATGCACTGCAATGAGAAGATAATATTCTACTACAGTGATCAGCCAACAAAGCATGCTGGATGAGGTGGGGATATTTGTAATTCCCCACATGGGTAGCTGTGTTTGCGTGTGGATCCCATTGTGACGAAGGTGTACATTTTGAAGTTGAAGTTGATTGCCGGCCCCCTGTGTTTGATGTAGGAATATGGTCCAAATGTTAGCGCACATTGCGTTGATTTCGTGGAGATGATAAGTTACGCCCTGCGAAGATTTGAAACTAATGAGTCCACGATGATTTTGGGTGAATTCAATTCACATCGTGGAAACAACGCTGTATGGTATGGAGGGGTGGATGGGTGTGATCAGTAAACATGGTGATGCTGATGTAAATGACAACGGACGGGTCTCTCTGCAACTGTGCTGCAACAACCCTCTGTTCACATAATATTCCAAATCTTATGTGTGGTGCCTCATTTCCTGTAGTTGACTAATTCCAAAAGGAAATTTACAGCGAAGGCTGCATTAAGTTCAGATTATAGGATTCAATAATTTACTTCCAGATTGTCATATACAGAAATATATACTTGGATTTGAATGATCCAAATGTTTGTAATGTTTGGCTCTGATCACTGGATATAAACCATTAGAAATTGACATTTGAACACTTAAATCTAGGACGCACAAACTCTTGTTCAGCCACTATCTTTCAGTTTCTTCAACGTATCGGGGGACACCAATCTCTTCATAGCTGCTAATATGCCGACCATTTGCATTCCTGATAGAATCAAATTTGATAAATCGCTGGTTTTTGGGTGAATAAACCATTAGAAATCGCGTATGAATTGCATTTTTATGGAAATGCGCTTTGTGTTGTGTTGGACAAATGCTATCTTTTGGCAAGATTTTTAAATGAGCAAGGAGAGAGTTTTGACATATTACTTAGTCATTGAATTGCTTTCACCTAACCTATACGTTGGAAGTAAAAATGTCTCAAATTTGAAAACAAAAACAAAAATTTCTGATCTGATTTTCCCAAAGCAAGCAAGATTTCGTTCAAAATGTCCGGGGCTATGAGCTTTGTGATTGCAGCACAAGGTTTGATGAAGCAATCGCTATGAATGCTGCACTCCATCTCAAGTTTGAAATTTTTCAATAATCAGATATTTGCTTTAGCTTCAAGATGACCAAAATTTAAGAAGACAAACGTTCCTTTCTAGCTGTTCATCATGACCCATCCTATCATCACAACTGCCGGAAAACATGTTGATCAACTCTTGATAAGTTTCGTGAGTGTCGAGATCCATAGCGATGTCAATGGCACGTTTCGTTGTACTCCAGTTTGGGATTCTTGGGTCTTCTCTTATTCTTCTGGCTATCTCAAAATGAAACAACACAAGCATATGGAATCGCAGGTTACACGGGTCAGCATTCACTTCGCCAATTTCCGCATCTAAGAATGCTTCAAGCTTTTCTGCAGTTCCTCTTCCCAGATATTTTATGAGGTCATGACATTTTGGTGCATCTTGCAAATCTTCGCGTATCCAGAATCTTATAATTGCACTGCGTTTTTGTCCTCTGTAGTTGTCCGCATCAATGTCAAACACCTTCTCACCATTCATGCAGAACCGATAAGTATCTTGATCATTCCCAACACACCTGTTAGTTACTGTACACCCATCATGTTCTTTACAAGGTCCTTCCCAGTCATTTCTTCGAGATATTGAATTTTTTTCACATTTGTCATGGTTGCGTTATCGGTTTTCAGAATTTGTCAATTAAAAAAAAGATATTGGTAATAGTTCTGCTTACAAGGCAGCCGATATCTAAAATATTGTGTTTAAAACAACAAACAATACTGTAAACAACAACGGTGATTTCTGTAATAACTCCAGAAAAAATGCTTTCCATTTTTGAAGATATCTTCAGTCATTCAAAAGTCGAAGCTCTCCAACGATTTTACTTTGCCATTTGGAAGACGTTGTTTATTGTCTTGGCTCTTATTACAATTCCTTGAAACCTGGTCATAACAACGTCTTTTTCAAAGTAGAATGAGGAACATTGTTCTCTGGAAGAATATAACTACTAGCCTACAACGTGTAGTACAGCATAATCTAGTCTTCTTATTTACTTTGAAAATGCAGCCAACAAAATTTGTACAAAGAAATTTAGGACGGAAGTACTCTTTCAAGCGGTTCTACGTTCACAATCTCCCCAAAATTGATTATGTCAACATATCAACAGTTTTCACATTGTACATTTGTAATTTCAAGTTTTTTGGTTACACGTGGTTTACACATAAACAAAAGACCGCAACCCTTTTAGGTAAATCGTATTTCTAATGGGTTCGACGATATTTACCAAGGCTAAATTATCATGAAAGCTTAAGTTCACTTAACCTTGCCTGAATGTGAGTTACCCGGAATCTTAAAACAGACAAACTTAATTGCAACTTCTTTATTTTTAGCAACGTGAAACGTAACGTACTTGATTGCTACAGACCAATCTTCGGTAAAGTTCAGATGTCAGACTTGTTTTTTAAGCCGAGCTTCATAGTGTGAAAAAATAATACGGTTGGACGTTTTTATCTTTGATGGCAATCATTCAAACCTTATAATCTTCTTGTTATGTTCTGTGAAGGAGAGTTTCACAGTTCTAGTATAGCACGATACAGTTGTCGTACTCTGAAAAGAACATAATGCATGCATAACATGAGTGTTTTGAGAAATTTTGTTTCATATACATTGTCTTTACCTTTAATTGAATTGTCTTCATTGTTTGATGAGGGAGTAAACAGAGTTCACCTGGTAAACAAACAGGGTTTAGTTTCACGGATTCGATGTTTTTCTGAGGAAAACACATTGCGGGCATAACGGCGTTACTTTACTATATAACGTGCACATTGTTCACACATTTTAGTGATCTTCTTCTTTGAGTGAATAACTGCCATAGCTATCCACCTCGCGTATCCAACACTACGTCAGCTACACGGCTCGACGAATCTTCTTCTTGAATGCTTCTCTTGAGGTCTTCTTGCTTCGAGTTCATGCCGCAACACAACTCAGCTGGCTGGTGTCTTTTGACTGTTTTATAGCTGCTGAGTTATGTTTGTTCTTTGAAAGCGTCTCGTTTTCATGGTCTAAGGCGGTCTTGTGACTCTCCTGCAGGTGGGCGTTTTATTGTTATTTCTTTATATTTTGTTGTGATTAAGCATCAGTCACGTGCTACTTGCGTCACCGTATTGCTTTCGTGTGTCGGTGGATGTTGCACGTGACTGCACGTGATCTTTCTCTGTTCTTTATATTTCAGCTGTTTTGGTTTACGTGGTTGGATGTCTACCACGCTTTCCTACCGTTTTTATGTTCTTACCGACAAATCTTTTCTTTGTGTGGGTGTTTATCATCTCTCGTGCCTAAAAGGCTTAGGGTTAAGCCTGTGTTTCTTCAGGTCATAACCTCTTGTAACCTTTAGTTCATCATTTTCTCGGTTATTCTTTCTTGTAATGTCACGAGGTCTTGGTTGCTTGGGTACAAATACTTGGTTTTATCTTGTTTTGAGTTTATGGTTTCGTATATATTATTTAATGTGAGGTGTTTAGTTAAGGTTTCTTTGAAATTGTGTTTTGGGGACAAAGTTCCCACAACACATTTAAGCTTCGGCTTCAAAAGTCGTGTTGGTAAATATTGAAACATAATTTTCAGCTAGAATTACAAGTTGTAACGCACTTTATCTCTTCGAGATATGAATACGTTCGTGTATGATAGACGAAGCAATGCTAACAGGAAGAAATATGCTTTTAACTGAGCGTTTTACCATGAACGAGAATCACACACGAACATGGCATAGGTACGCGATTAAACTAAAGAATATTACATTCCTCTTATGCCAGTGGTTCTTAAACTTTTTTGAGCGCAACCCAAATCTGTGTTTTATGAACATCTCACGACCCAAACCTCAAACATCGAAACAATGTATTTTTAAAGTTAGCACTCTGCTATTTTTTCAGATATGTATTAAATAGACAAGGCACAGACAACCAGTCACAATGCACAGTACTATTAAACAACGTTTACATTACGACAGTTCTTGATAAATTTGAAGTTTACGTGCTTAGGAAGTGAAAATGTTTCAAACTACTACTATGAAA
>JGI24022J15233_10010906_pt1 | contig 10336 bp, 7 predicted proteins | sample Ectturendosymbi2_FD_15233 | JGI IMG/M metagenome (IMG submission 15233)
TGGAAATATTTTCATTTTTGGCAATGGTTAATTGAATACAGTGTTGTACTAATTTTAACCTCCTTAACTTGATGCTCCATTTTGTACTTCCTTTTCACTGATCAGCATCTTTCAAGTTCCAAACACTGTTTTTGCTTTTTCAGGTTTAAACACCGTAGGCAGTTCTCTTACATTCAGTGTTCTGTTCTTATTGCTTTGTTATTTTAACACTGTTTTTTATCCATGGCAGTGTTTATTCATTGTAAACAGCGTATAATATGCTAACAATTTAGGCTTATCAAGTATTGAAATTGCTGCAATTTCAAAAATTCTAGCTTATAAATCCTGATTTTTAAGGTATTGAAAAAAAGGTAAGGCATAAAATACATCATATTTTTGATAATGAAGCAGAAAACAAGACTTAAAAATTTTGGAAATATCGGTATCGGCCTCAAAAAAGCCATATAGGTCGATCTCTAGTAGTTTTTTCTTAAAAGGTGGTCGGTCTCTCAAAACACAGCAGAACCCCGCTGTATGACCATGTCGGTATTAAGATAAAATTGAAGTGTTCTCTCGAAGTGTCTTAGCGGTCTTCGAATTCAAACCTTAAAAAACCCTGCTCGGGGGAATTGAGGGGAGCAGTTAACTGATCGCAAAAATGTGAGTACACACGTATAACCAGTGTTGCCACTGGGGTCAGTTTAGTCAACATCAGATTGTCGCCTTCTTCAACATCAGATAACATCAGATTTTTACATTACAGTTTCACACAAGCGAAATCAGTGGTCCTTAAAGTTTCAACGCCTCAATACCCCCAAAGCAAATTTTCGTCAATCCGGACACCCTTTTTCAACAGTTTAATAACAAAAAAAATGTAAGAAACAAAACAGAACTGATAAATAAATATTCACTAGAGTAGTGAGGAAGAAGGTCAATTCAAAGGCTACATCACATTCATCGGCAATAATTTTCTACTTCATCATGTGGGTACAGTGTTGCAAGATTGCTACAACGAATGTAATGATTGGGTGTTAATACATCGATTGTTGAATACCCATGTTGAATATTCCCAATATCTCATCTCAATACCCCCTGGGGGTAATGAGGCAATACTTTAAGAACCTCTGAGCTAAATACTCCCATTACCAATACCTAAAAAAGCGCGCTGAACCTCATTGTCCTACGCCTAGAGCAGTGGTTCTTAAGCGGAGGGTACGCCTCCCGGGGGCGTCAATAAATTTCTAGGGGAGAGCGAGCTTTTACGTGCTCTACAACATGGAAAGTTGTATCAATAAATTCACCAATAAATACATTTGTCTTTACAACTTACTTCATGTCTTGAATCAAAGGACGATTGCGAATTTGAAGGGGGCGTGGTATAGAAACGGTTAAGAACCACTGCCCAAAAGTGCCGTCACTAAATGGAGAAGTCGTTCGTGCGTAACATAAAATGTTATTCTCAACGCAGCGTTTGGTCTGGAGCGCCTTCAATTTGAAACGACAACCAAACACATATGAGGTTGAGACTTGAGAAATTGATGAAAGAAACTTAAAAAAATATATATGAATCTAACTTATTTTCAACCCAGAAAGAGAAGAATTGTGGAAAAAAACAACAGCCCGCTCAACATCAGATTTGTCGCCAAAACGTCAGACATCAGAAATTTCTCTCAAAACATCAGATCTGATGTTAAAACATCAGAAGTGCAACACTGCGTATAACGACTGTCATATCGGGTTCAAACACACGGGATTTGCAGGGGGACAAGGGCCAGGGTTGTCAGGTCAGGTAAAAACCATTGCTTTAAATCCAAATTGTCAATCTCAGCTATTCTCATGGGTTCCAACCAGCATTTAATTTAATTGGACTAATTTTTTCCGTTCCACATGGTGCGATGTGGTGAGTTTTCACATTTACCAAAAAGCGATAGTCCGCTTTCATTCTAAACTCAAGCGTTTTCATTAGGTGGTAAAACGCATCGCAGTGCTCGGCTGAACTTATAAGTTGACCCATTTGTCACGCACGTAGTGTTGGAACTATTTCACTGCGAAGTCGCTTGGACTCAAAGCATTTTTCGTTTGGGCGCTGAAGGGGCAACTTCCTAGTGGAGCATACTTGCACTAGGCGCCCACAGACTTGGCATGAGGTAGGAGGGAGTCTTGTCGCGTAAGTACAGTTTTCCGTTACGTGGGCTATACAAGGAACAACAGAATCCAAAACAATCCACGCACTAGCAATGTAATACTACCTGCAAACGCGTGTTCATCTCCATAAAATAAAAGTTTTCTTTCTGGTCCATGACAAATTCGACGGTGCCTGCACCAACATAACCGACCGCTTTCGCTGCACGAACAGCAGCCTCTCCAAGGCTGAGACGTGTGGCAGGGTCGATGCCAGGAGCCGGTGACTCTTCGATTATTTTCTGATGACGCCTTTGCACGCTGCAGTCTCTCTCGAACAGGTGGACGGCATTGCCGTGCTGGTCTCCGAAGATCTGCAACGGCAGTGCATACTACCAAATGGACTCTTTGCGGGCGCAGCTCCAAGGGACTCAGGTTTCGTTTCGTCCAAACCTAACTCTCGCTTTTTTTGTGGCAGGATCTTGTCGTAAAATCTGAACGCACAACCTTCTGAGGACTCTTCTGACTCCTTCACAACACATGTCGTAAACAAAGACTGCTAGGGAACTCTGTACAGTTAGCCGGCCGCACCAAGTGTTCAACAAAAGCAGAGGAGAGCTTTAAAAACAACTAATGAAGTAAGCAGCAACAAAGGAGCAGTCGAGAATTACGTTCAAAGCAAACCAGAAAAAAGCTGACCTGGACTTCAACGTGTCGTGGTCGGTCAACGTATTTCTCAATCAGCATCACATCATCGGCAAAAGACGCCATGGCTTCTCTTCTCGCAGAGTTTAGTTGATCCACAAACTCGCTTTCTTCGAACGCAATTCTCATTCCTTTCCCTCCCCCACCACGAACAGCTTTAATCATTATTGGAAATCCAATTTTTCGTGCTTCATCAAGAAGGCGGTCGTCCGATTGGTCTTCTCCATGATAACCTGGCATAAAAGTTGTTAATAATTCGAAAGGGCAACGTTTTATTTGCAGTATCGATCTAGTTATTAAAGCATAAAAAAATTTAGCAAAACGTTTGATAGCCAAATTTTTCTTCTCGCTCAAGTAGCATCCTGACTTTATCATGGATTCTAAAATTCAAAGCACAAGGAGCTCTTATTCGAAACTGAATCCAGTGGCAAGAACTTTTAAGCACACGCCGTTAACAGCTAACAACACAGATAGAGTAGTGACGTTCCATGCATTTCGCTTGTATTCTTTTTTTGGTGTGCAGGAAGGTGATGCTACAAAAAAGCTTTATGAGCGAAACTGTTAGTGCAACAACCTGGTGCCACTAATGTCTGGATATATCAGCTAATGGAGTCAGTCAAATGTACGCTAACATAATCCCAAACATAAATCACTCCGAAACTTCTATCACACTACCAGCAATCGGCTGATGAGTTAAAATCCCAGCTCAACGCTAACACAACTGGAGTGATTTACCTAAAGTCTGGAAAAACATTTATGAAGGATCTGACGTTTACAATCATCCTGTTTTCCGAAACCAATTCTGGATATATTTGCACAACAACCCACGATCACCATAGCTTCTTTGTACTCATGATTAGAAAAATGCATTAAGACATTTTTGAAACAAATTGGTAAGCTACGTTGCGTTTCAGAATCAAACACCTCGAATAACTGCAGAGTAACTGACAGCTATCCACATCAGCAACAGTTAAGCAAGCAGGATTTCTACCCTCCTGCATTTGCAGCATTGAGCCATCGTCTGGAAGCTACACATCAAAATATCGCCTTGCTTGAAAAAAACACAAGTCTTTTACACGATTAACCTTGAATGATGGGTACGCTGGCTGCTGCCATAATCTTCTTTGACGTGCTCTTAATGCCCATGTCACGAATCGCCGAGGAAGGAGGCCCAACAAATATAACGTTTTCATTGAGACAAAGCTCTGCAAACTCAACGTTTTCTGACAGGAAGCCGTATCCTGGATGGATGGCTTGCGCTCCGGAATGTTTTGCAACCTTGAAGAAAACGATTTTCCAAGCATGTATCAAAACACCAAACAAGTAATACAACCAGATGACGCGCGATGTGTACGTTCTGACTGAATTTAAAAGTAGGAACATGCATTCAAAAAGGGTTCGACATTGGAAGATTCACTGGTAAAATTATAATAATGTTTAGTATGAATTTCGGCTTATTATCTGAAAATAAAGTCATGTTGGGGCTATCGACAGCGCAGTGGATTAAGTGACAGTCTTTAAAACTAGAGCGCGTCAAACAGATCTACCCATAAGCGTGGGATAACGGAAATTACAGTATCAGTGAGGTTCAAAAAGTTTTTGTTGGATATTTACTTAGTTTTGCACAATATTTGCCGTACTTGAATGAAAGCAAAAGCCGTATATTGTCGGTATGCGCACTGATCGGCAACAATAACCTCTCAGAATTTTTTGTTTCAGATCATTTGCAGAAAGTTTCTTTTAATACAGAATTGAAAGTTTTTTTATATCAAAACATATGTAAGTTTCGTCCTATTTTTATTAAATTTAGCCTAATTTTTCGTAACCGTACTTGAGGTGGTGATGGATCAATCGATTACCTTCGTTTTTTCTGTCATCGTAACGGTTTAGCTCAGTCGCCTAGCGGAATGCGGCGTANTAGTTCCAAACCATTTCGTTGTCCTACTGGGGTGATCTTGAAGTATTATTAACAATTTACATCTGCACAAAAACTTTTCAATCGATTTCAATAGGATGCAACAGTGATATCTGCACAGTGGCTAGCTGCTTCACAGCAATATGCACATGGATGGGAATGCACCAACACATTGCATTGATTAATGACACGGCTATAAAGTGAAGTCATGTCTCCGCGCTCAAAGTAAGTCACTAGAGCATTGTCTCTCAACACAAACAGGCGGAGTTATACCACTGCCTTTAAAAATTCAACGTGGAAAATTATAGAGACAAAGTAGATAGTGAACAACATATTTATAAATCAGAAGTAATTAACGAAACGGCAAGACCAAATCACAAAAATAAATAGATTCAATCCACGATGGATCTTTCAATAGATATTTTCAGCGTTGTCTTATATAGCACAACGAGAGCAATCTCCAAGAATACGGTAGAAATACATGGAGAGGTTTTTATCTACTTTGTAAAAATTGTCCCTAATGCGGATGCAATCTTCGTCAGAGTCCGGTCGTGTAGCTTCCTACCTTCCCATCGGAATATATTCGTCGAAGACCAAGTGTGTGCTGTTGAGAAATGAGCGATCTCTTCAACACCTCAAACAAATCTATGGCCCGGCGATCGTCGAAGCCACTCGAAGGATAATTCTTGCGTTGTGCGGTCATACTGTTGTAATCTTATACTCGCAATTGCGTTGTGTAAGAACTTTCCGCAGATTTTCTCGTGTCTTCGCCGTTAAGATCGTCGCGTTCGCGACGGCATAGGCCATGTGTGTGTGTGTGTGTCAGATTATTATAAAAATGCGCCCGATCCTCCTAAATAGCTTTTTTTGCGTTTCAATTGGCACAAAACTTTAAATGTGCGTGTTAGCTGCACACAAACATTACTTGCAAAAAATTACCCAACGAATAGACATTTTTCTCAAACATTGGCGCCTGGTTGGAATTTTTCCAGACGTGCGAATTGTGACGTCACAGCACCTAGTGACGACTCTACGTTCGACTGTTAAATGTTCGGAGATCACGAACGAGCCACTGCGTAAAAACTGAAACTTTCTAGCACATGGGTTCCCAACCTTTCTCTGACCATGTACCCCTTCAGCAATTCTAGATGAGCAGGTACCCCTAAAATTTGTATGACAGAGAGGCTGAATAAAATAACAAAATTCAACTGAATTTTCAACAGAACTTGTAGATTTTAGAACTATAAAGGTGGACTCCAGTTTTATGTCTCTAAGTTAATATACCGTATTTACCTATAAGCACGTGACTTTTGAAAATAATATTCACTGATATATGTATAAATAGTTGGAAATAATATATATATATATTTTTCCTCCTTTGCTAACCTCAAAAGTTCCTCTAGAGAGGGTACATGTACCCAGCTGGGGAACCCCTGTTCTAGTCGCAGGCAGACCTCGCTCGATGTATTGTAGAAGCAGGTGATGTGACTCATAGAATCAGACAGGCTGCTGAAAGACGCGTAAGATGCGAGCATCTGGCTCAAGTCTGAAGGAAAGGCGGTGTCATAACGACGAATGGTTATGCTAAAAGGTAGTGCCAACTAAAGGAAAGGTTTCGCTATTTTCTTCGCACTCATTCTTCGTCGCTTCTTAATTAAATAGTGGGAAACACTTCGTTGTAACAGAGCAGAGGAAAACTTGCATAAAAAAGCGAAAAAGAACTGAGCGGGCAAAATGGACGTCAAGATAAGCAGAGATGAAGCACCAGTGGCAAAATTGCGGGTTGCCTGTGGTTGCCGATGTATATTTATGAAAATTCAACGACCTAAGCCACCCATACCTCGGAAATTTTATCTCCGTGCGACCAAAAATCGCCCACTTCACCGAAAAAAGAGGACTTGGAGACAAAGTGACATATTAAATGTGTGCCTCTCGCACATTGTTTTGTGTTAATAAGTTGTATTTCTTCGTCACTTCTTTCAACACAGGCGTGGTGTGGTTTAGGCTGTCGGTTAAAGCAGGTTCCCTAGGCCAGGGCATTCCAAGTTTTTTGTTATGCGACCCCATTTGAAAAAGGTTTTTCTATGCGACCTCCTTCATGGATAGTCTAGGTGTTTATGATACGTGTAAACTTCCCATTACAAGCCACAGTAGGCATTTTTGTCCATGACGAAATCATACAAATGCACACAATTCACGAAAGTAACTATACAGTAATGAAACAACCATGTAATGGAAACAGTAAGGCGAAAAAAATAACAAAAACAGTTGAGGTTCGAAGTTATAAAGCACAACTAATGGGATGGATGCACATGACGATGTTTACACCGATCATCCATTTGTAGATTAATACAATTAGCCATCGCAGGAAGACAGGCATTCTCAGCACATTTCAAAAAGTATCGGTCTTTGGGCTTGATAATTCCGCATCACACAAATATGTTGTGCAAACGGATAAGAGTATTTGAATGGCTAGATCAGAAATGACTCGGTATTCATTTCGTGTTATAAAAAATCACATAAACTTTATTTTGAAAAGTCCAGTTGCAAACTTTTTCAGTTTATAACTTCGCAAATTCATCCTGTGCTTATTGTGGCATGTGTGTGGCCTCCTGAAACTTCAATTGTGTATAGTTTGCAGATAAACTTTTCCTGAATCAAAATTCAAGTACTTCTGAAACTGTGCATGAAGCTTTACTTTAGTCTAAAACTACTCAGTGTGCTTTCAAAGCAGTTAGCTTAGCCCTTAGAGGACTAGACCTAGAGTTCTAAACATAAAGAATGCCTTCGTGTCGGAAAGGGGGGCATTATTGGTCAGTACATCAAAATTATCATGACATAACAATGCATAACTTGTTGTGATTGGTTGAGTGTTTTGTTTGATAGCTCAGACAGACATCCTACTAAACACCTGACAGCATGAAATGCGGGATTGACCCTACAAATACAGAAGTAGATTCACTGCAGGCCTGCTATTTCCTGGTAAAGTTAACAGAAACTTTTAAATCTGATTTTTCAAATCAATTTGTTTTGCAACCCCAAAATTGTACTTTGCGACCCCAAATGGGGTCACAATCCATAGTTTGAGAAGCCCTGCTCTCGGTGCCGTGAGTTTCGACTGGTAGACATATGTGGTTTTCAGTCAGACTGCTGAGACTGTTCGGCAAATTGCCTTAGACAGCACAAAGTCCCATGTGGGTGGAATTCGGTCTGTGTGAAAAGTGCCAATTTTTGGTAATAACTGCCCATAACCATATTTTAAGCCAAATTAAACTTGAAATCAAGTACAATTTTTAGAACTTTCCCCAAAAGTGTTTTGCCCATGCTGAAAAACATCTCTAAATTTTTCATTTTGGAAAATATGTAATGCACGCATTGCTAATTACATAAGAGCAAAGTTCTATTGTAAAAATAGGCTAGAAATTACTAGTATATCCTCTTCAGACGGTTTGCAGCCCAAAGCCACAGAAGCAAATACCTCAATGATTTTATCCATCCGCAAATAGCTTTGCTGAGAGGGAGCTGGGCCAATGCAAATTGCTTCATCAGCCATCTTCACATGCATCTGATGCTGATCAACATCACTATGCACCGCAATGGTTTGAATGCCCATTCTAAAATTTTTCAAGCATATACAGTGTTTTTGGTCAAGTATGAAGTAGTTACATGATATCCACAAATTATGAAAAACTCTGCTTAACCACATTGTACTTTTTGGCATATACAAACATTTGCAGACTAATTAAAATCATTCTAGACCAGGGAACTCAAACTCAAATTGCTCCGAGGGCTAAATGAGGACTTATAAAGTAAACAAGGGCCTGCATCATGATGCTGATGCAACAGTGGTGGTACCTGAACCTTACTAGAAACAGCTTTTACACCTCATTTCCTGAGAGAGGTATCATGAGTTAGAGGCAAATCATTTCCAGCAGTCTCTACTTCGCTTGAAAGGAACTTGTTCACTTGCTGGCTGAGCACTTTTAAACAACAGTGAATAAACTAAGTACTGTATATAACTTAAATATTAATTACTTGAAAATTCCAAAAACATCATGGGCCGCATAACATGCCCCGTGTTTGATACCCCTGTTCTAGAGTAGACAATCCTCAATGTTTCACATTATGACTTCACTCAAATTTCAAAGGCCTTGAAACTGCTCAGAAACTTTTAAGATTACCATTTCTGTACAATGTCAAAGCAAGGCATTACAATCTGCTACTGATTGCATAAGAACGTTTAACCATTAAAAGTAGTGACAACCCTTGTATTGGAAAACAATCTGTTATGCTTACCCCTGTGTAGTTAATCTGGACTAAGCAGATTTGTAACTAATAAGCTGAAGCATGTATGGCTTGCAAATAAAGTCCAAGGAACTGAAAGACACCCCTCTGTAAGAATGCAACAAAAGTTTGCCATCTCTGTGTGTATTTTAATCTGATTATTTTCATCTTACCTCATTACTTTAGTGTTGAGAAACAGCACCATTAATAACAAATGCTAGTGTCATCCACCGTTTGCTATTTGCTCAAGCAGCATTTTTCACTGTTTGGGTTAAGTGTTCGTCTACACTCTATATTGCCCATAAGTGAATTGATCAACAATCAAAACCTGTTTTTTTTCAAAAATGCATTTTCTAGAACATGAAATTAATACACCAGTAAAACAGANTAGAAGATTTTTTCTATACAACTTATGGGCAAAGGCAATCTTCAACAAATTTCCTCAGGAATAAAAACTCATCCAACTCAGGCATACCAGTGGCACATCTAGCCTGGAAAAAAGGGGTCTGTCGTGGAACAGTAGCTNTTGATATCACATTTCAGCATAAAACCACATTTTCTCTGAGGACTAGAAATCAACCGATGAATTTTTCGATGTTGCCAAAGTATCATATCGGCAAATTTCTGCTGATATGCAGTATATTTGCAATATTTGCTCATAAAAGCTGCTACACTAGTTTTCTGCATGTAGAGTGTTCAGAAACACAAGTTGCTTTTTGTCTCTGATTGATTAACACAAATTCTCTATACTGTTCCTTATGATGCGCAGCCTTCCGACTGCATCATGCAGCGTGCAATATTCAGACCACTCTGCAATCATCCCAATAAACTGGCCCATGACATAATATTCGCTCACCGGTTTTTGTGTGGTAAGCAAATGGCTGCCTGCAAACATATCAGGGTAGCCTACGAGTACGTGCCGTGGTGATTGACTATCCTAGTGACCCAGATTTGCGTAGAAATCCATATTATACACTTCTTAACACGTTGAGAGCCGGCCTACGGTATATTCGTACTTGGATTTCGGCCTGAAAAACAGCAGTTTTCGGTTGCCTTACCAACGCCCTAGTTCCTCCGCCGATTGCGCTAGAGAGCTGTCCAAGGGCTTAAACGGATTGGCCAGTCTAGTAGATTGCACTCGAAAAAAATTTTTTTGGTTGGGGGGTGCAGATTTTTTGTGACTGACGTCATAAGTGAAGTAGTTTTAGGGTCATTTTGGCTCATGTTACCTGGCCTAGGGCCCAACTGCTAGGCCAAGGTGTTTCGCTGTTTAGCTGAAGTTTTCATTAGAAACTAGGCTCGAGCCTGAGTTTTTTGAGCCTTTGATCGACT
>JGI24022J15233_10010909_pt1 | contig 10336 bp, 4 predicted proteins | sample Ectturendosymbi2_FD_15233 | JGI IMG/M metagenome (IMG submission 15233)
CTTGGTCAAATGAAACTTCAGGTCGAGTTCGTGCAAATGCGCGAACAAGCTGCGCGCGATATTGCGAATGGAACGCTGCGCGACTCGCGCAAAAACCGCGTCTCTCAGTTCGCTGAACAGAGCGGCGCCGGCGCGCGCGGAACCGTCTGAAACACAAGCATTTTTCATCATTGGTTAAAGTTTCCAAGATATCTACTGAGGCGCTTCGCTACGTTTTTACTGCACATTCGGATCATCGCACGGCCCAAAAGGTTTACAAAAGCGAAGTATGCTAGATTCTATTTGAATAAGAGCCGATCATGCTTGCGCAGTAGACGAAATATATATTCTGTAAGATCTTAGTCCCCGATTCTAAGCTGTGACAGGATTTCTTTCGATAGACAGTGACATGCTATATTCACAATTAAAAAATGAACATGAAGAAAAACGCTCGGAAAAATGAAGTACAGATACAGAATCGGAGCAGTTCAAACTTGTTCGATATCGTTTCAAATAAAGCAGTGGTTTGAAACCACCAGATTTTCGACCACCTTCACCGCAGAGAAGTTTGTACTGGTCCGATTACGTAGCTTTTCCTGCGGCAGTAACTTATATTTCCGATCTGTGACGAAATAAATCACAAGCTGTGACGTTCTGACAGTGACAATGACCAAAGGAAGTTTTTCAGTCATGTTTCGGTTCAGTTTTCGCAGCATCTATCAATAAGTTCCGATTGTAAATAGCGACCAGGTACTTACAGGCGATGATAAGACAGACAACTGTGGAAAAAACAGCGTTTCCAGCAGAGTCAAAGTTGACACCGAACTCAGCCAATTGGTCTACCACTCTTTTGAATAGAAATGGAACCTGCAGACAATTAAACAAACTAATTTACTAAGAAATCAGCATGTTCCCGCTGTGCACAACAATAACAGCAAATACGCATCGGAGTCACCTGAATATTAAGCACTTTCGCACCAACCAACAACAACAACGAGAGCACAACTCTTGCGCGGACGGATGGATTATTTTTTGGCCATATGTAGCCGAGCATGAACCTGCAAAAACACACAATCCACTGCGAGTCTGCAAATAAGAACAGTCCAAGTTTGCGTAAACTATTTTGGACAGGGCAGTTTAAGAATTTACATCTAGCAGCGGCAACACTGGAAAACTCTTATCTTCACTGATTAGCCGGCCTTACACAACGGAGTCCTGCTTTGGATTCAACCATTGCAAGAACCCTTTAAGTTTTTAAAATTTGGATGGGGGGTTTTGGGCCAATGGGCTCATGATGGGGGTATGTTTTTTGGTTAATTATATGACGTCATCATCTGATCCTACGCGCCAATATTTTGGTTTGCAGTATTTTTGGATTCTAGGCTAAAATACGCGTCTTTAGAGCCCTTGATCAAGTTTCTAGCGTGTCTGGTTCAAACGTTATGCCAAAAATATTCCAAATATGTGGGGATTTCCCTAATGAACATTCTACTATTTTTGCCATAACTCATCAACTAGAAACGATAGAATGTCGATCAAACCCTCAAAGCTCGTACTACAGCCTAGAATGCATTAAAATCTCGCGCGGTTTCGCGCCAGTGATTCGGCTCCATTTTCGAACTCCACGGGACGTTGACGTCATGGAATGTTTTGAGAAACCTGTCAAAACAACCTGTGGTTTTGTAAACATAGCCAGAAAGGTCGAAATCGCACGGTGAAGTCTTTTTTTCAGCCTAAACTACAAGTCTTTCCCCATTCAGAGCGGATTTGAACAGCTCTCCAGCTCGATCCGCTGGCGAGTGATGGCAATTTAGAAAAGGGGTGTATTCCACCTCGGATTGGGGTTTGTGGGTACAGAAATTTTGACCATTATTTGCTTTTTTGTCCATAATTTCGGCTACAGATATGCTAGAAAGTCATTCAAGGGCTCTCAAGACGCGGATGTTGGCCTAGTTTCCAAAAATCTTGAGCCAAAATAATGGCCCAATGAGTTGGGGGCCAGGGCCGGCCAAAAAAAAGCAAAAACACCCACACTTACGGCGGTGCCCCCAGAGAACCCCAAACCGAAAACGAAAAATTTTTTTTTCGATTTGGACTAGAAGACTTGGTGAATCCGTAGAGGGTTTGAACAGCTCACTAGCTCAATCGCCTGGCGAGTTATAGGATTGCGAAGCTCTGCAAAAAAAGTGGCGCGCGCGGGACTTAAAGGATACCATTTATTAAGATGTTACCGCTTTCACTAATGTATTCACATAAGGAAAGGCTCCATTACTAAACAGAAAGCAGATAATACTTCAACATCTTTTTCGCATGAATCTTTTCCTTCAACGATACTTTCTTCCCAGCAGCATCGCTGAGTAGTCTGCATTTCAGCCTGAAGAAAACAGACGCAAACAACTTATAAAACCTGACCGTGAATAGCCAAGTTTCCATGAAAAAACAAACGGTCTTCCATTAACAGTTCCGCACTGAAAGATGCCAGCGATATGCCAGCGTATTAGAATCCCAAAAGAACTGTTTTTATCACAGCACTGTAAATAAAGTATAGTCCAAAAGTCTTACTTAGTTGTCCAAGTTACTTAATTTTCATTTGGAATCAACCTTAAATTGTTCAATAAACACTATACCAGCTACGTCACATCCGTGGCCCACATGCAACCCACCTGAAAGTTTTGTTTGGCCCGGTTGAAGAATTTCGTTGTTGTGTATGTGCAATATAATGGCAACCTGTCCTTGCTTGATAAACTCAAATTTGACGTTTTAGATGCAATGTTCTTCAGTGCCACTTTTTCACTTTTGTACTGCGTACTGGCAGAATTCTAGATGTCCACTAACACTTCGGTGCAAAATTGATTTCTAGTTTTCTGATTTCTACCCTTGTTGTTCGATTGTAGCTTAACTGATTTCTACACAGGTTGTTCCAATGGCACTACATGTGCATATGGTATCTCATTTAGGTAGTGATTATAGGTAGTGTTTCCAACCCGGGTTTTCCCGAACCCGAAACCAGGGTTTTTGGCTATTTTCTACTATCCCGGATTTTTTCAACTACCAAACCCGGGTATTTTGAAAGTCCTGGAATTGCTGTTGCATTTAAATATTAGTAATTCTGATAACACTGAAGTTGCAGATTGGGGCGTGTAACGGCCAAATCAGCACGTTTGAACTTTCAACTATTATTATGAGGCACGAGGTGGGGTTTTTGCTCGATGACCATCGTACGTTCATTGTTGGTCCGCTTATATTTTCGTTCAGTTGACCTATTCAGACGGATCGTGACGTCATTTTGCACACAATAGGTGTCTACGCGAACTTTTGTCTTTTCGCTAACCTAATTAAATAACTACCACGTGAGGTAGTTTTTCAAAGGTATGCCGTAGTTACTAGTTAGTTCATTTATAAGCTGTTATGTGTTAGTTCATATACAAGCTGTGATTCTTTGCAAAATCGATTCCTTCCTTTTCAGTTTGCAATAACTTTCCCACAAAATATTTGTCTTTCCTATAGAAGCGATTAAGTAGATTTTTAATCATATACATTCAGTTTAAAGACGTTAGTAATCAAAGAAAATCAGAAGCTTAGGTCCATTTCTTTTACAACAAGGCTCAAACAACACCAACGTGCAATTTGTGCTCCGTTATGCAAAAGGAAGCGGTTCAAGCACTGAAACCATTTGAAATCAAAGCACAGAATCCATGCCATGTAACTCACGAGAATGAAGACCACAACTACTGCGGCACAGGAAGAGATCCTATCACAAATTGTGCAAAAGGAAATGAGTCTTTTTGAGGCCACAAAGAAGAGGTCAAATAACCTTGAAAAACTGTTCCATGCCTTAATTACAATCAAGCCCAAATCGATGGAACCAGAGAGGGCTTTTTCAGCCACTGGTCTATTTATCACAAAACTCAGAAACAGACTGAATGATGAAAGTGTGCTTTGATTGTCATGCGTCAGTATTATAAACATCACTGAAAAACTGTGCTTAACTTAATTAAAAATTCGCTAATAAATTGCGCATGGACCAACAGCAGTAATTTCACAATGATATTGATTTTTTATCGCTCAAAATCGCATTCATTTCAAAACCCTAAAAAAAACGGGTTTTCCCGGGTTTCTTTTCTCAGCTACCTGAAACCTGGGTTTCAAAATTTTGCCCCGAATTGGAAACACTAATTAGAGGTGCTTTACAGTCATTATCAATGCTGTTGGATAGATGGATAGAGTTTGTTGGCGCAAACAGTAAACAATTTCATGCAAATTAAAGTTAAGGTGCTGGCACACCAAAAAAAACTGTTAAGCAGGTTGTCTCATTGGGCACCCCTCAACAGTTTCATAAAATTTTATTATGGTTTGAAGGTAATAGCCGAATTCTTGCGAATTTATTAAGGTTATATTTTTTGAAGTGGTTGCAGTCTGCTGGACGATCAACACAGTTGCACAGGACTGCTGGGTCGCAGTTGGGATCTATGATGGTTTGCCAAGTTCCACAAGGACCTGGCAGAGAAAGTGTGAAACCCAGCTAAAATGAAACTTTACCCGGATTTACATAAGCCTTTCGCATCCAAGCAGACAATTTTTGCTCTGTGGCAGTTCACACCTTGGTGCCAAGAAGAGGTCAATTCTCCATCTTCCGCAAAGGCCAGCCACTTGAGAGAGTCATGCGCACTGTGGTGTACAAAGCTTCACAAGTTGTGAAGAAGCAGGATTTGAATTAGGGTTTGAACACTTTCAGTACCTGAAGCTAAACTTCAGTTTTCTGATAACAAAGTAAGTCATTTAATGTGTGGCCCTCAATAATAACGGACACCTGTAAATACCACAAGATCACTAAGATGGCTAAGATTGCTAAGTTCACGAAGATCGCCGTGATTATTAAGATCATCAAGAATGTGAAGATCAGAAACTACTCTTTGTAATCTTAGCAATCTTACTAATCTTAGCGATGTTAGCAATCTTAGTGGTCTTAGCAATCTTAATGATCTTGTCTTAGCAATCCTAGTGATCTTGTCTTGGCAATCTTAATGATCTTGTGGTATGTACAGGTGTCCAGTAATAATCATTCAATATGTGACACTCAGTGCCTTAGTTTTGGTCCAGAAAGGCATACCTGCTGCACTATCGACTTGAAACGTTTCTTTATGTTTGCGATGGTTATGCAGAGACATTGCCAGCATTCTTTAAAAGAAAATATAGCTTCAACTTCACATGATCAGACAAAAAGGTGCCAGAAGCTCTTGGATTAAAAAAATGTTAAACTTATGAGTGAATTGGTGTTACTGTAGATGTTTCATGGATTGTGTTTATCAAAATACAATGATTCTGATTCCAAATGTAGTGACAAGTTGACTACATTTGCAAGCTTGTATGGTAATCATGGAAGACAAACTCATTGAGGAAAGCATAAATGGTTACATCATCTCAATTGCGAGAAACACTGAGAAGCAGAAACCTAAACACTGCAATCGAACAGACTTGTTTCATGATGCTGAATGAACTTTAAAAATTTAGCAATGCTTTTGTTTGGTGTACATATGCCAGCTATAAGAATTAATCGTGGTGAAACAAAAACATGTACAATCATGAGTATCTTCATCACACTCATGACTTAACTCTACCACAGAAAAAATACACTTACCATTTTGATGAGAAAATTTTTGATTTTGGAGATAAAAGACATAGGCGAGAATACTTCAGTGGTGTCAGGCAAGAATATTTTGGTGGTGTCCCAATTAAAGCCTGCAAAATTAGAAGTTGAATGTGAGCAACATAAAAGGAGAAGAAATGCAAATAACCACATATCTCAACCCAGAGCAAGCATTATCTTTTACAACCTTACTACATTGTTTTGCAGAAACTGTTTGGACAGTGGGCAACCCCAAGGGTAGCAAAGTAATTACAGTTTGTAAAACATCTCATTTGAAAATAAAAACAGTATTTCAAAAAGAATCCTTTTGCAGTCCAGAATCAGACACTATGATCTTAAGGGAGTATAGATTTTGCCTACTGAAAGCTTCTGCTCTTATTCAAACAGAATCTGAAAAAAAATAAATAAAAGTTTTCATTTTAATACCTCTTGATACTAACAACTACTTTAAGCTGTTAAGCTGAGTCTGTGTGGACTAACTACCACTGCATTACTGCACTTCATATAATGCTCCTTAATAATCAAGTGTAAAAACATACATAAGCTTGAAATAAGTTTGATAATTTTGAGTGCTACTGAATTTCACTCACACATCAGACTCAAATTAACCATACATTTTAATAAATTACAGTGTGATCACCTGATTTATGAAAAAATGAACAGCCAATGAATACAGAAATCTATGCACCAATAGCCAACACAGATCAAATCTTATGATGGCAACTTCAACAGCTATTATATTTTTTCTTCCTGGAAAAGTGAAGAATAGCATGCACAGACAGTTGGCATTAAAAGCATAAGAGATTATGAACCACAAATCTGGCAGCACTGAATATGCAACATTCACTAAGAACTTCATCAAACGAAAAAAAATCAGTATACTGGAAACTTTTTTGTTATGGTAGTTTTTTGGCAGAAAAATTGACACTCATATGCAACAGTAGCTCATGCTTCTGTCCTTTATTTCTTCTTGACTTTTCTAGTTCATTCAAATGTGATTTTTACTTGTATTAAAAACCAACATGGAATTGAAGATAACTGGCTACTGTTCCATAGGACTAGTCACCACATGTCCTCTGGTACCAGATGTGTTTAGTTTTGAAACCATCTGTTGTGTTAGTCATTCACAAAATTTGGACTATTAACTGTATAGATGCCGAAAGTTGAAACATATCCAGTTGGGAAAAAATTGCTCATGGTCTAAAATACTTTGCCAATTACACAATAACCAACAAAAGAGCTGTTGAAATTGGCTGAAGTTGCTTGTGTGAATGTGGTGTCAGAATCACATTACCCTGACCCTTTCTAAATTTGCTATGATTGTTAGAAAATTCAAATGGCTAGATAAAAACATGATTTATCAGAATTATGGGTTTGTAGCTATTATACTTTAATGTTGCACACTTTTATTTAACCAAGACAAAAATTTCTGTTTTTTAACTGTAACTTATTCCTTTAACATTATGTTGTTGCATTTGTTGAATCAAAAACATAGGATAAAATATCAAACTACAATGAGTCAATCACAACAATCGCAGTTATAATGCAATATAAAAACCTGTCAACTAAAGCAAAAGCTTGTGTCTTTTATAGATGTAAGCAAAGTTAACGTTTTTTATTACTTTAACACAGCAAACCTAGGCAGGTGTTTCCATGCTAACTCTTTCTCCTTCTTTCACCCCTGTTTAATGTTTGTTCTTCTAATATCCTAAACTTCTACAACAGCAAGCATAACTTATTTGTTATTGCACACTTTCTAACTTTTGCTTTGACGTGTCAAAACCTTTGATGGAATGGAAGAACTTCAAGTGGTAAGCATTATAAATGTTGACTTCGACTCAACATAACTTTTTGTAAAAAATCCATTGTAGTGTAATAACATTTTAAGGACAATTAAGAAAAAAGCATTTTGTAGTAATAATATTTATTTTGAGTCAGACTCATAGTCCATATCACAAGGGTCATCGAATCACAAAAGAATAACAAAAATTGTTTGTCATAGCACATTACAGAGTAAGTGTTAATTGATAAAAACAGTTAGCACAAAGGGGTGCCCACACTGAAACAGTGCACCAACTATAACTGCATTGACTCATCATCAAACCTCTGGCAGTGGGAAAAAAATGAAGACATTCTAAGATAGTTGCTGAAGTAAATGGCTAAAAGAGTTGAATGGGGGTGCCCAGCGGTGCACATAAGCATTTAAATTGTTTTGATCAATCAAGGTTTCAAATGTTTTTGCATGATATTTAGCTTGAGGCTGACAACTGTTTTTTCACTAAATTTAAAACAAGATTTGACAGTTGGCATTTTACAATATAATCACTTTTTTATGTATTTGGCTTGCACACATCATCAACATGCTGGGGTTGATAGAGGATTCATAATAAAAAAAGGTTGAGGTGCAAATAAAAAGATTACACTCAGTTTTTGTAAGTCACAAACCGAACATGGACTGATACACGAATATGTTTTTGTTTTATTTGGTGATAATTTGCATTTGCAGCAAGAAAAAACAAATTAGTGCAAGGACGAATATTGTCAATATATCAAGTGGAATTTGCTGCACACTCATCACTTGCCTATGCTTCAAATACTTCATTTTGTTTCAGCTTGTACTTACATAATTTATTATGCTTTGTCATTATTTTATACCAGTATATGAGGCATTTACTCACTTTAAAATGCAGTGCTGCAGTAGCATACAGCCACAGGAACAGGGTGCTTTTCAAATGGAAGATACTACTGTGCAACTGACAAACAACACATTATAGTAAATGTTCCTACCACAACTGTTCGCTTTTGTAGAATGCCATTAAATCGTACAAGTTCGGAGCACAGCATCCTTCGTTAAGTGCAAGCCTGGATTCCAGCGATGCAGTAAACTAAATGAACAATTCCTGCATGTAAAGCCACTGAACAGACCATGACACATTTACAGTATTTATCTCACGCAATGCCTTACCTGTCCTTTTAGCGACGCAATGTTAGTTGCATCGGTACGTAACCTTTTATTCAATATTGCTCTGTTATCACCCAGTCCTGGTGCATTCAGAGTTCAGACTCTTTCAAACCAGGTGCACATTCAGCAACTGCAACTTCAAACGTCATGACTAGCCCGGAAAAGTTGCTGAATAATAGCAACAGAGCTGATTCATAATCACCAGACTGTTTTGCTAGTGCAGCTAAATCGCAAGCGTCGTCTGCTGATAAAATTAATCATCAGTGTAGATGTCGTTGACGGCAACTGCGAGGTTTTTGAAGAGAAACAAAGTATTTACCTAAGGTACGCCTCCTAAAGGTAACCTAAGCCTTTCTGTCTGCATTTTAAATTAAGCTTTGATCTTCAGAAAGTCAAAAGTTTTGGCAGCAAGATCACTGATCCTTAATTTTGATGAAGCAAATCATGGAAATCAGACGTTGGTCATGACACTCAAAGGCGAAGGTTGTAGTACTCGCATAAAGACCGCTGGAAGTTAAATTTAGTAGATGTTACTTTCATTAACGTGTTAGCTAAGTCTGTTGTGAACTATCCTATCAAGGTAACGTTTCTGTCGAATATAAGCTTGGCTTATAAGCGCAGATCAGTGGCCAGCCTAGGTCACTTGAAGACTTGAGACGAGATCCCAAGAACAGATTTTTGTGTACTAGGGCCTTCTAGCTCATTGTTTTGCAATATGGAACAGGAAGGTTACACGCCCGTAACGACGGGGCTGTGCAAAACGCCATATTGCTGTGGTTGTGGTATGTTTTGTGTAGAAGTCGACGGACATCCATTACACTAAAAACACTTTATTGTTATTGCCTTGGTTGTTCGTTAAAATGCTGGATTTGAGCACACGCTTTGTCTTGTTTCTGCTGCGTTCAAGTGATGATTTAAGTTGTTGCCCAAGCAGTGTCGTACCCAGTACCCAGGCCTGCTGCAATGCGTAGTATAAATTTTTGCTGCTGTTTTAACCAGTGTGGCAAATGTTTGGTTTTTGGTACACCTAGACCAGTAGTTCTCATCTTTGTCCTGTTTGCAAACCCTCGATACGTTCATGATTTTTTCGCGGACCCACAACTGCTTGGTCAGTTTACGAAGGTGCATAACAGACCACGTTCATAATAGACCAGTTCATATCAGACCACTGGTGTATGAGGCAGGGGGTGCAACCGCACCTCCTAAACTTTTGATTTGGTGAAAATCCGGGGAAAATATTGGAAATTTGACCAAAATATGTGAAAACTTCCGCAAAATCGCTGTATATGCTATGATTTTACAAAAATGGCACCCAAAATGAAGGTGCAGACGTTTTCTTTTTTTCGGAGGTCATGTTTTTATTTAGTTCTTTTCGGGCAAGGTAAGGGAAAATTTGGGCAAAATGGTGCTTAAAGTGTACTTTGGTTTTAAAAAATGCGCCCATCATGAAAAGGAATGCAGTAATTTTTTCTTTTTTTTTGGAGGTCATTTTCTTTGGAGTTTTTTCGGGCAAATTTGGGGAAATTTAGACAGAATCCTTTTGCACCCCGAAAAATTTGCCTGCTCCTACACCTCTGTATCAGACTACGTTCATAACGGACCATGTTAATAACAGATCGCGTTCATAACTAGGGCCTACGAGAAGGGGTTACAAGAGATACATCGTAGCCTACCCGGGCCCGGTAGGTGTTGGGGCTCGGGAGGATGAAAGCAAGAACGCTCAGTTTTTCTGAAGGCCTAATCAAGCC
>JGI24022J15233_10010913_pt1 | contig 10333 bp, 6 predicted proteins | sample Ectturendosymbi2_FD_15233 | JGI IMG/M metagenome (IMG submission 15233)
GGTAGCTTCGACTCCTTCCGAAACAAATTATTTGCCAAAGTTATTTCATGTTTTTTAAATCATTTCACTAAATGAATATGATTTGCGAATTCTTTCAAGTGTTTTTCCGATACAAATGTTTGACCTGCGGGATAAAGAGCTGACATACGTGAAAGAATTGCTTCTGAATCATTACAGAAAACCCGTACAAAATTCCATGAGGTTGCAGCACATGTGTGAGCAGGTTTAAAACTGTAGTCACAAACCACCTGCGTAAGATGTTTCGATGTCATATACCGTAAAAAAATAGGCAGCAGAACGCAATACTGCAGCCAGGACAAATTCGGTTAAATTAACTGAAACCAGTTCTTAAATGCTCTCACAAACCTTTTGCTACTGGGGCAAGCAACAATCTGCTGACCGTAATGTATTCCAGTTCCATCTCACACTGAAATGCACGGAAGATCAATCTTCCCTTTTCTGCGACTGTTTCTTAGTTTCGAAATTAATTTTTCAACACCACGACCGCGGTCTGACTAAATTTCACGCGGGATCCAAGCAACTACTGTTGTGTGTCGTCATAAACAACTCTGGTTGTCCGACCGTCAAACACCAAAACACAGCTTATCATGCATTTGGGAAATACTGAATGCAGGCTAGAGGGTTTCTAAATTATCGTTTAAATTTTGCTAGCCCAACGTTTTTTAGGCTACTGTATATGTCAACCAAAGAAACTTAACGGGAAATTCAGAAAAAACTGGGGGGACCAAACAGGGGGCCAAGCAAAAATCTGGGGGAGCCATAGCTCACCCAGGCCCCCCTTAGAATCGCCACTGGTCGCAATGTTCCAGGAGAGGTTGCCCACACTAAGCATTCGGTGCATTAAAAATCACAAACTTAGGAAAACAAATTTTAATGAACTCCTAGATGATTTTGCTATGAAGCAGGCCAAGGCAAAACCTTTTTAATTGTCTGCTGTGCTCTGTCCAGCCTCACTTGATTCAATGATTGTGCCTTTTGTACATATTTCAAAAGTGACAGCATAGGGAAGTTTAAACCAGTCCCGTCGCCACGGGAGAGCATTGGTGGGCTCAGCCCCTCCAAATTTAAATATGAAACACTATAAATCAGTGATAATTTTATCAAATTTTCGGAATGTCAAGCCCCCTGCGCAAATGTAAAGTCCCTATTGAAGACTTTCTGGCGACGGTTCCAGTTTAAACCTCATATCCTTTTTTGCGTTCGATTCTTAGCAGTGTGAAAAAGCAACAAACGCGCAAATCGTAAACCTAGCAGTTGCAACCATTTGGGTGCGTTTTACTTGACGTGTTTTGTTCGTGTGTGTGAGATTTTTACAGCCTGGAAAGCGAGTCGCAACATGGTCCTCACGTTGTGCTTTAACGTATTTCTTCCGCCACACGTACAGTATGTGCAGTGTATTTGTTTGTTTTTTTTTGAGCACAGATAAGAAAAAAAACGGATGTGAAACTTATAAAAAACGAAGGCCACGTGCTTACACATGCACATCCGTTTTTTTCTTATCTGTGCTCAAAACAGTTGTCAAATATTCAAACCGTGACGTTTTCGGTTGACGTAAAAATTAATCTTTGCCCTGTTCCCTCCAGCCAAGTACGATTACCACAATTCTGTGTCATTGAACGCTTTTGCGTCGAAGGCAGCAACAAGTGCAGTGATCATGGAGCACTCTGGTAATGATTAAAAATTTTTTGTTGACCGTACTTTTAGAGCGTCTATATCGTCATTTTCGGCTTAGCGCAATTGATTAACGCTTTTCCATTTTTCCCTCGTAACAGTGCGAGAAGGGGCCTCACAAGTGGATTAGCCTAGGGCCTCGCACTTGCTAAATCCGGCCCTGTAGCCAAGGGCGGCACGTTCCAGGGGATGGCAAAATCTAGTGTAACAGAGACGTGGTACTAACACGTTCTGTCTTTGGATAACTTCCTAAGGGCACTGGTATGGAAATTACACTAAACACACAAAGTAGGGCTACTCTGGCTAGACACTAAGGGTTAAACATAATGACCCAATCACCGCTACTGATTTGAATCCTCCCTCGTTCTACTCTGTATTTAGCTCAGAAATTAACTATGAACCAATTTAATGTCTTTCTTGAGTTTATTAAACAGCAAGAACAAAGTAAGCATTAACTTAAATACGTCAATGGTTATTACACGAGTTCAATAATATAAACAAGCAGGGGAAGCTACCAGGGCCACTATGAATTGAGACAGAGATAAATTTTGGCAAATATTTAAACCGCAATATTTTTCGACAATACTAGTAAGGTAGGAAATTTCTGGGTATTTTAGGTTCCAGTGGGAATCTCTTCGTAGTCAGTGGACTAAAGTTCTAAGTTAAGCAGTGGCTTAAGAAGCAGTGGCATGAATGAATTTCTACTGAAAATCCTGTAGTATATAAAACTTGGATCACATCTTTTCACTGGATTAGAATTTGGGGTGATCTCACGTGATAAGTCATGAGCTCGTCGTCTTCAATACTATAAGCTACGTCCGGACTATGACGACTTTTGCTGGATTTGGATTGGATCCGGGTAGTGATTTTCTTCACAAATTTAGGATCAGGATCGGAGATAAAAAGCAAAAATTTGCGTGATTTTTGTTGTTGAAAAGCTGTATTTTGTTAACTTTTTGGACTTTGAATTCAAATGTTTGCAAAATTTTGGACTATGGTTGGACTTGGACTAGAGTTTAAAATTCTGGATTGGATCTGAATCGCAAAATACGACAGTCCACTCATCTCTGCGGTAAGCAACCCCGAGCAAGGTGACCAGATGGTATACGAAGTACTCTGCCAAACATTTACAAAATCCTGTCAAATGCACTGCCAAATTACAAGTAATATTGCCAAAATTCTGCAAGTTTACAACTGTCACTTAATTGAGTGTACCATCTACACATAATAAATCAACTAACAAAGAGTCCTATTGATAAGTTTTAAAAATTGAGATAAGACGTCCAGTGTGGACGATGTTTCAGTCAAAACACACAAAACAAAATCCTTATGTACTTGTCCTATTAAGCCCATGAACATTTTGTAGTTTCCTTAAATTTCTTAAAAATATAAAATCGCCTTTAACAATATTATGAAACTGCTGGCACAAAAGATGTTTTAAGTTGCACACCAACTTTAATAGACTAGAAACTGGTTCAACTAGAAAGATTTTTCTTTCTTTTGTGTTTGTGGCTGCATCAAAGAAAAAATGTTCCCCATTAGCGTAATGAACCAAAGCGCTGATGTAAAACTCTGCAATCTCTATCAGTTCGCTGAAGTATTCAATGGTATTGCAAGTCGCAAAATATTTTGCACATCTTTCATGTTCCTCATTTTATAATAAATTGCATTTGGTCGATGCTCTTAGCAGCTCTTTTTGCACGAACGCAAACAAGTTTTGTCATTGGTCAACAGTTTACTTCAGCTTCATCAATAGAAACGTTTCTATCAATCAGATATCACTCACATGGTTCATCATTTTCCCATTCAGTTGATTGCAAACGGAGAAATCTAGCCAAAGCATTTGAATTCAGCAAATAAAGTGGCCCATACAGATGTGCAACACAAGACTTGTATAACACAAATACACTTGACACATTTGACATAAATGAATCACAGTCATGATTCTTGCCTTTTCTGAGTTTTCTTAGTGCTGATTTAACTTGGCCTGATAAGATATGCGCATCAGATTGTCTCTTTTGAATCTCTGCCTTCAAAGGGGTGAAACACGATGCAACCTCAACAATTGATGCTTTTGACTTCTCAATATTCTGAACTTGCTCATTAAAAGCAACCACGAATTATTGCAAATGGCTTAATGTCTTAAACAGAGTTCGCTTAGAAAATTTCCAAAACAACGTTTCAGAACAACAGTTGGCTTGTCGATGGACATGAAGTATGAATGTGAAGCTGGGTACATTTTAAGAATCCTTGGCAAACTAGGATAAAGTGATAGCCACCTGGTTGTGCTGTGAGAAATAAGTTTTTGGTACTCAATATCCACAAAGTCACAAAAGTCTTTTCACTCCTTTCTGCGAACCGTGCAAATGCAACCACACGTAATTCACTCAGCTTCAAAATCATTTAGTCCTTTTCTTAAAAAATGATATTTCTGACGTTTTTCTTCATTTTTTTAGCAGTATGACTAGCTATAATTACTGGAAACTACTACACTAAGCAGTGTACAATACACTGATCACCGTATCACGGTTCATCAGCAAAGTTAGAACAGTGTAGTGGAGTTAGCAGCCCGCACTCTAACGCCAAAGTCATTGAGATACTGAAAAAACATTTACCACTGTTATGTAACGATCAAAATGAAAACATTCCTACCTTTCCAGTCGAGAATTAACTCAACGAAAACATAGGCGTAGCCAGGGGGCTAATGGGGCAATGGTCCCCCTCAAATTGCTAGCACACTTGTCATTTTGTGCTGTGAGAATCGGTATCCCAAATAAAATACTGTTGCCTGCTTGAAGTTGTCCCCCTCAAAAAAGTTTGGGCTGGATACGCCACTGAACCGAAACATCAGTAGATGAATTAAACACGTTGCAGGTCCTCCCATAGACTAAGGCACGCCACCGGCTCGTATCTTGTTGCAGTTAGGTAGGGACAGCTCACTGTATGTAAATACAATATATCATAGCCAGTGATGTAACTGATGAGGGACAGAGGGGCGAATTTTCCCCCTGGCAAACTAAATGTGAAAACCGGAACCCCACTTTACCTAAATTTCGGTTTTAGTGTTGTTTTGGTTTTCATTTGGTTGTTGTTTTTGCGTTTGTCGGATTATTTTCCAGTGGTTTAGGGTTTTAGTATAGCCATCTACACCCGGATTCACCATCATCTCTCAAGTTTTTTCTGAGCGTTGGTTAGTGGGCCCCGTTCAGTGGCCAGTGGGCCCCTTTTAGCTAAGTCTCCACCCTGGCTCAAACCTTTAGTTTGAGTACGCCAGTGATTATATTTAAATTAAGAAATGCAAAAAGTAGGACATTTTGACATTTTCGAATATCCTCGGATAATCTTTCATTTCTCTTGAAAAAAGTGGACATGTACTGTGAAAAGAGGACGTGTGTTAGCCATACTTAACGGTACTACTCATATGCGGCCTGTGCAAATTTGAGTAAGGCAGACGCAAAATCTACCGGAAACGAGCAGAGACATAAGCTAATGCGTTCTACGTGGCTTGGCCTTGCATTCACTAGATTTAGATACCTGACCGACTTTCAGGAAACCAATAAGTGTAATAGTTGTTTCGTCACAATGTCAAATAATATTCAAGTGAAATACTGCCGTCTAGCTCAGTGACTGTCTGCAAGTGTATCAAATATTAATGACGTAACGCTCGCGAAATCCTTTTTTACCTATTCTGCTGTTTAACTTCATGTTACGAACCTCGCATGTGCTGGAAAAGTCGGGCAGTTCCATTGCAACGCAAGATGTGGACCGCAATAGCTATTCACATAGTGACTGTTCTCATATCTTCTGTGTTAACCGGGAGACTCATTTTACCTCCCGCAGCGTCAGTAATAAATTCGAAGATATCCAGTGGACGGTGTTGCTCCTTTGCCAGCAAGGCCTGGTTTATCACATCTGGCTCCGCGAGAAAAGATATGCTAGTAGGAGCAACATTGGATTACTGGCCACTGGGTGCCCTGTGTAAAAGGCGGAGCTGCGTAAATACTAGCGGAGCCTGATTGCAGAGGTTTGATGACGTAACCGGAGGCGCTAAAACCAATATTTTGCGTTGAGCAATGAGAACTAAACGGTAGCAAAAATAATTGTACTGCAAAAGGTGATATTTAATTACACTTCGGCAAAAAAAGTATATTTTGAAGTTTGATAATTTTTGGTTATCTGAGTTTCACAACGGTTTGGGGACAAAAAAATAGGTTTCAACAGTTGTGAATGTATAAAATTTTTGAACATCGCAAACTTTCATGCATTCCATGTTTATTGTTTAGGGGAAACACATGTTAAGTTGCAACGATACAACATTTTTCCTTTACTTTTTTTCCTTTTGCAACGCAACTTTTTTCTACTCCAGTTACGTCATCAAACCTCCACAACCAAGCTCTGCTATTTACGGAGCTCTGCCTTTTGCAGGGCATCTATTACTGTAGTGTACCTAAATAATGTCAGGTAAAACGGTATATACTTTCTATGGAACTGGAACAATCCATAAAACATCACATGGTTCACTGGAAGCTTGGCTAGTTTGCCTAGCTTCAGGTACAAACCTCCGCCCAGGAAGGTTGGCTCCACCTCAGTAATTTTGTGCTTTTTTTACAAGCCTCTGCTTAAGATACGTTGGAGGTTGTCTTTATTTTGATAATTTCTTATTCGTTATTGTTTTTTGCAATGTGGACACTCTATATTTGCTGCTGTCCTACTGAATGGTATGGTTGCCTTTACAATTTAGGTAGATATTGTTTGTTTGGACAATTGCATCTTTTCCAATTATGTTATCCGCAATCGAAGCACCATTCTTTGCCCTTGCAGTTTTTTGGATGGCCATATGATATAAACCTAGTTAGTGATGGCATTAAAAACACCTTTTGATTGTTGATGGTTTGTTTATACTATGCCATGCAGTATGTGCTGCTTCACTTTGAATTGTGGATACTGTAAGCTTAACCCACTCACACTTCCTTTGGAAGTATTGGCAACTTGAAATGTCACAGCACAGTACCGGAATTGTACATTACGTCTTCCTGTTCCTTTAATTGGAACCGTGTAACTTTTAATATCCTCTGTGGAAATCTCAAGCAGTGCATTATAAATCACACCCTTTGATGTGCTGGCTGTTTGCAGGAGTTACGCCAGGACCAGTAGAGAAACCTTTGACTTGAAAGATGTTGGCACACCTAATAAAAAATTTCCCATTATGCAAGGGGAGGGGGTGCATGACTAGCACACCCCAATACATTTCCTCAGACAGCAATCTGTTACAGTTGGATGATAAGATAACAATGGTATGGCGTAGATGCTCTGCAAAACTACTGGTTGGTATACCACTGTGTTGTCTGTGCTCATGCCCCTCAGACAAGCCATCTGTCATGTTATTCATAGCCTTTCTTTACCCTCGTTTGCCTTTTCTGGAGGCTTCCTAATCTGGGTTGGAGATCCTGTGGAATTATCCATGGAAAGGTACCACGTGCACCGCGCAACACTTCGTAAAGTACTGTTTGGTTCGATGATTGAACACTACCTAGCTGAAAAGTTAAATCTATGGACTACAGATGCCCTGCTGAATGACACACAAAGGACCTTAACAGACCAGCCCTTACTGCAGCAAAGCAACTGTACAATCAAAACCCTTCAACTCGTTAATCTCCAAATCATGTCCGCACACCTCTGCCACTGAATCACCTCCTGCGAACAAAGAACTCAGGAGAACAAAATCATGAAATCATAAACTGCGAATGGGGAACTGATGCAGCAACAAGACGCATCAACTAGATATGCACGTACTAATTGGGAACTGACTAGCCTGGTAGGCAACTACTCAAGAGCAGAATGACGGAATCCAAAACACGTCACTAGTCAACAGATAGCACCACAGGCCACACTATCACCAATTATCAGAAACAGCACAAGAGAATGCAGGCAATCAAAGCGCATCTTAGCAATTATAAGAATAGAGCAAAAGAACGATCAAGCAATTAAAATGTGTCTTACAAAATTATCATACTCATATCATCTTTTCAGTGAAATACAACCTCAATATCAATAGGGAAACAGTTTTGACTTGACGTATAGTCTACAGTACCAACAGTAAAAAAAATGAAACATCTTTTACAGGCTAAATTTATAACAATGAATCCAGTCAAAAACCACTGAAATTTCTAAGATAACCTAGCCTTTTTATTTCCTGCCTTAGAACAGGTAATACCATTTGAACCGGATCAAAAGTTTGCATGCATTTTTACACAAATTGCTTAATCCTATTCCAGTAATGCATTTTATTACCAAAAATAAAGGTATTATGCAATAGGGACACATTAAAAAATCTTTTGAAATTTTCAGATTTTATCATTTGAATAGCACATGGTGTTTGCTGTGGTATTTGTCAGATAAACCTTCTGATGAGTCATTATCGTAAGGACTAATCTGCGGGTTTAATTTTAATGTGGAGTTGATTTGAAAATGCAGGAATAGGAGTTTAAATTTGGTGTTCTCGTGATTTTTTCGTAATGTTCCGAGTACAAAAAATTGAAAACAATCACAAATAGGGAATATCTAGTGGTTGTTCTGCTTGCTCATTTCCAAATTTTAGTCCATGTTAATATAAAATACTGTCGATCGGTCTAATCCTTAGTAAATCACTGGATAGAATTGTTTGCTTTGGTCTTTGTCATCGGATTTCTGCCAGACATGCTGAGATTGTAAATTTTGAAATCTTGTCAGACTTTGAAAAAAGTAATCTAAGAAAACTGTAACTGTGAAAAATAGTTTTGTGGAAAAGTTTATTGAAATTTGATCCAAATTTAACAAAAATATGTTTATGAAGCCATTTACACCACTCAGATGCAGAATTGTCAACTTATTGCAACAATTACAATTCTGTCTATAAATTAGATAGATAGTCACAGCTGAGTTGAGGAGGGTGTCACAGTTGGGAGCTGCAGAATCAACCACTTACTTTTTGCAGAAGGCTGGATACTCCTAGCATCTTCTGAACAGGGTTGCTAGATGGTTGGTATTTTACTGCTAATTTAGCAGAGGCTTGTATTTTACTAATCAGTACCTGAAGCCAGTATTTTGAAAATAAATAATTTGCAGTATGTAACTGCAAAACGAACCAACGCACTAGAACTTAATTGGAATGACTATAGCAGTGAATTTGGTCAGGACAGTTCCTTTAGCAAAGTTTTTGACTGGTCAATATTAAAGGCCAACACAAGGGAAAATTACTACTAGTGGCTTAACATACGCATAGTATCTCTGTTTTGCATGTTTCTTTGTCTAGTCATACTTAACCATCCTCCATTGCACAAAACTTGATCTGCATGAGCATTTCTTCTGGCAATTTTAACTGTGAAACCTGCATAGGTGGGGTTGTTGTGTGAACTACTGTACTCATTTGTGTAGTGAGACAAGGCTGTGTCACCTGGGACCGACCACAAAGGTGTCACCCTTTCCATCCCTAAAATTTGCTCACAATAATTTAAAATAATAAAGATAATGTTTTGTGTTTACATAAGGAATAATAAAGTGTTTTCAACATCACAATCAAACACTCACACACTGAACTGGGTGTTGTTTTTGATTCTCTCTTATGGGTCTTGCTTTTCCTGCTCGTTTGCCAACTTTCTCATGATTAGGCTTATTTTTTCTGCCTTCTTTGTGTATGCATCTTTTGCACTCGGCATATTTTGTTAAATATCTTCTCTGCGATTTAGGCAAGTTTGAGCTTTCAGAAGTAATTGGCATAACTGTGACACATAAACTGTTTGCAGAGTGTATTATAAACACTGGGTGAAATGAAGTTGCAAAGACTTGGCCAATATGGGCAAAAATACTTTTTAAAGCAAAACTCGGCCAACTCCTAAGGTGTTAAGACCTGCATGAGCCACTTTTTTGCTGTCACTTTGCACCACCATAACTCGACTGCAAACTGCACTAGAGAGCTGTTCAAATACTCAAAAGATATGGCAAGTCATCTAGTTTTGATTTTTTTTAAATTGGGAAGTTTTAGATCAGTGTTTCTCAAACTTTTTTATTCCATCGCCCCCTTTTCACTCTCGACATGTCATTTCCCTTCGCAAGTCTGATGTAGCAAACACAAGGTAGCAAATTTAAAGAATTTTATTTAAAGAAAGTATTAAATAGCTGAAACAAGCCATTGAATAGCTGAACTAAGCAATCGTATCACGATGCTAATATTACGGTCAGAATTCTTATGAAAATAATCCACACTGTAGCCGGGTACATAGACGATCCAGAGTAAAAATTTAACAGATAAATTGCTTTAGCAATAACCTCCAACGATTATCATAGTAAATTAAAATTTGCAAGAAACTAACAAGTCATAATAGTAGGCTAGTGAAGTTAACTCAATTACCCTCTTTACACTGCATTGTTATCATGTCCGCATTGGATTGGGAATCCCATAAATCACTCAAGCACGACCGTGAGTGTCTCACCGAGCTGCTTGAGCGCGCATGTTTTCAGTCATACCCGATTCAGTGAATCCAACTAGCAGAGGTAGTTTGGGAATCTGATAATAAGGGATTCGAGCGGAAAAGAGGTTGGGTGGTTTGTATTAAGTCTTGTGCAACCTTTTCTGTACTTGTTTGATGCTAAAACCACTACCGTG
>JGI24022J15233_10010914_pt1 | contig 10333 bp, 7 predicted proteins | sample Ectturendosymbi2_FD_15233 | JGI IMG/M metagenome (IMG submission 15233)
CACCTTCCACTTAGAGTACAAGAGCTTAATGACCCACATAAACCTAGTTCTTTCCCCAATCACTCCTTCCCAATTCAAGCGGAGCAACCCCGTCGAAAAACCCCGCCACACCAAAAAAGCTTCAGTGCCAACTCGCGTCTGACGACTCCTAACCCAGCGCAGTCGTTTCCGTTCGCTGTTGGAAACTCCCAACAGCAAAACCAACAGCAGAAAATGATGCAGAGTCAGCGTGGTCTGATACCTTTGTTTCTCTGGCAGCAGGTTTGCAAGAACTACAAAGAGCAATCAGAGTTCTTACCCATGACTGGCAGTCCCACAGTATCAGCACAGCCTACACCGATGGAAGCACTGCTTGCCACGTGGAATAGCTATGCGTAAGTTCGCACGAATATGTTTCAGATTTGTTTATTGAGATATATTGTATGTCAAAATGGTTCCTTAATTTCTAAACGGCGGATTACGGTGCTTGAAAACAAAGCTTGGATTTACATACGCATTGACTCAAACTTAAATACGAATATGTGGTGTGCTCAAATTTTGTTGCTGCCAAAGTTACACTGTCAGTGCTTTTGAAAACCGTACATGCAATGAGGATAAACAGGTTCCTCAGCTGACGAAGAGTGTAATAAGTTTAAATTTTTTTTATTTTGAGGAAGAACTTATTAACTATTGAGTTCCATTTTTGCAACAGTAGCCAACATTTTAAATGAGAGAGCTGTGCAAAGATAAACTGCGCAGTTGAAAGTTACTGATTTCGGCTTTGGAAATCTGCTAAAATTTAATTGACTTTAGTCGAAAAATATTGTATTCGAATATACCCTTATCTATTTACTCTTTACCCTTAACCCTTACCTATTTCAGAAGCCCAAGCTATGACCTGTTTTTAAGTCAAGATGTTTTAATTTGGCAGATTGCAAGCTAATTTTACGCACATGCTGGATGTCCTCGTTCCGCATATGATTCATCTGCAATTTTGCCAGACTGGTTTGCAGACATCTCCAAACATCTATTATAGCGTGCAGTGCGTTTCTTAAATTTCGTGTCTTTAGACCCGGTTTCACATCGAATCCTTTACCAACACTGCAACACTCCGATCATAGAAAACGAAAAACTGAAAGTCCAAGAGCTCTTCCGAACATGGTATAACTGAAATTATGATCTGTCGCTTGTTTTATGACGTGAAGTAGTTTTTCAATGTTTATAGACGGTTTGACCCGTGAAGGATCTTGTCACCTTTTTTCAGCCAAAGAAAATTTGATCTTGAGCAAACCTCGCTGAGCCCAGTTTGCGGAAGCGTTAAGCTTTACTCAGTTCTATATCTTGTGACTCAAAGCAAAGTTAATAGTTGAAATAAGTGTAACGGAAAACCTGCAAGGCAATCACGTTCATTTGTTTCATAAAACGTTTATGATGGTATAACTTTGACTCTTTCTCCATGGCCTTTTTACTTACTTTCCTATTGAAGTTGAAAGCTTTGCATTTTATTATCCAAAAGAAAATTTATTTTTCATAGAGAGCGTATGTGACCAGGTGCAGTGGAGAGTGCATAGAGAGCTTGTTTTTCAATATTTTATGTCATTTCTTCCATCAACCCAGTGTTTTTCTGAAAACCATTAAATTCGTTTGTGAAATCATCGCAAAATTTGTTTCATTTGTGAAACCAATGACATTTCACCTAATTCGTAAACAATTTAACAAACAAGCAATTGCTTTCTTATCAACACCTTCCTGCAAAACTCTTTCAGGCCAGCTCTCCTCTCAGTTACTCAAAATCCAGCAAAAGAATGAGAAGCACTGGAGAGCACAGCAATATCGAGTACCACTACAACTGCGCACTGGAATACGTGTACGTGAAGTAGTCGCTCCTTTCATCGCGTCTTGTTTTTTGTCTGTAGCGCTTAACGTTCACGAAAATATTTCAAGTTTTTCCTGACCAGAGCGGTGTATGAAAACAACAGTATATGCGGTTTAAAACTGGTCATAACCTTTGAAATTCTGATCGCACTACTGTCGATTACCCCGATGTTCCTACAGTAAGGTAAATTGTAAGCATGAATTTAACATCTTCTAGGTACTTCGTTAATAGACGAATACGAAAAAATCATGAAATTGTCTGGGTTGGAAAAACCATTTTAATGATTTTAACAAATTGTTCACTCAACCTTTTCAATTTTCGCGTTGACCTTGTCTTTCATTCCAGAAAACTATCCGACGAAGAGAAAGCGCAACACACTGTCAACAACGCTCACAAATCGCACCGCAAGCACTTGCTCCATGCTGTAGAAAGAAGTCCCAACTTTTTGCTGATACATCGCAATGATAAGGTGAACTTAACTGACTGAAGAAAATGCTACTGCAAAGGATAAAATATAACTTTTGTTGTCTAGCGTCCGGATAAAGGCTAAGTTAAGACGGACGTTTATGTTTAAAACCATCTTATCTTCCCATTGCATGCACTTGGTTAAATACATCACTTCACTTTCGTTATACAACTCTTCAAAGCTACCCCAAAAAGGTTTTTGAAAACAAAATCTTTTCAAATATTTTGCAAATTATTTTTGTTTCTTCAAATGTAGTACGACGAATGGTCGTCGGAAGCCAGAGACATATATGCTATATGCCAACCAGACAAGTACCACTGGCGATTCCTCACTCTTTCCAAGCAAGGAGATGTTCTTTGCAAACGAATTATGAAGCGCGTGGAAGACCTCAAGAAAATGAGCCCCGAAACGCGGCCAGAATGGTGTCCTGAGGTAGCGGTGCTGTCAAATTCCTTAGCACAAGTCAGTGACAATTTGGCAGAACTAGTCTACATGGTCTCAATAAGTTTCGATTGCTATTTATTTGTTTGCAAGAAGGTTTAAAATTAGCCGCGTCACTTTACTTTTCCCTCAGGACTCAGTGCTCGAAAAAGCCTACAACAGAGCGCAAGAACGTCTATCTCAACTGGAAAAGATTTCAGAAGCAAGGTGAGGTATAAGACTACATACAGGCCGGCCCGTAACCAGCTTGTGACACCAGGGGGGGCAAAGAGTTTTCTGAGAGTGGCCCAAATAATGTCCAATACTTTTAAAATAACGTCCAACATATTTTTCCAAGGGGGGAGCTTCGCCCACCTGGTTACGGGCCTGCATACACGATACCTTGATGCTGAAAATCATCATGAGCCAGGCTCGAAAATTCAGACTCAACCTTTTAAAAATTCGCTTGACGGGGCCATTCACGGAATGATGAACTGGGCCTTTGTTTTATAACTTGCAAACTGCAAAACATTCGCCACGTCCGTAGAAGTTAAGAAAAATATTTTGCTATGTGTATGCAGGGGAGTTGCGGACAAGAGCAAAGCGAAGGACGCTCGTAAAAGTGAATCGCCGCGAGGAACGCTTCCGCAGGTGAAGTGTTGAAGTGTTCTGTGTGTGTCTTGCGAACACCTCCGCAACATTGTATTTATTCTGCTTGCGAGATTGATAATAAAAGTCCTTGGAAAACACGAAAAGCAGAGAAAAAAAGCAGTTTTGAAAATTAAATCTAAAAACGCGCCGACGTTTCTTTGAATTTGTTATTGTGTCGATTCCAGTGCCGTTATCGTGCTTCGTGAAGATCATATTTGTGCAATTAATTTTTGCGAAGACTGCGACTGTTGATACTTTAAACCCATCTCGCGTAAGGAAATATGTCGCGTGAACACATTTTTGAAAAAATATTAGATTTTATTTCTCCAACATCTTCGATGTGCTGGACGGGGATATCAAAAGAAAAGGAAAGAAAAATTTGATCTACTCTCCATCACTATAACACCAGAAAACAAATCTAGCTTTTAATTTAACTGTGCAGAATGATGACATCAGTAAAGCCATTAAAGAAGCCGGGGAACAACTTTCCAAACTGCAACAATTGGACCGGTTAAGGTAAAATATTTTTCCAGTTGTGTTTATAAAGGCAATTGTGTTATTTAGAGCTTTTGAAACTAACAGCGTACGTTATCTAATTTATCAAATGAATATTTGCCAAAACCTGTAAATTGATTTTATTATGCAGCTCTCTTTTCGTTACTCATGTGCTTGACGTTCAGCGTCAAAGCGTGCACATTGTCTGCATGATTTGCAGCCACAAATCTGATTCATCATTTTTTTCAGAGCGCATTTGCGAAGCACGGAGCAAGAAGGTGTTGATTATTCCCTCGTTCTACCTCCAGTCAGTAAATATACTAGTTTTATTAACTTTTTGTCAGAGTTTCATTCAATAGCGCTGCTACTCACACAAGCTAAAGGTGTTCTATAAAACAAAACGTAGAAATAGGGCATTGAACTCTCACAATAGATGTGTTGTTTACAAATGTTGTGTCTTCGCCGTTTTCGTATGGTTAGATCCAATCAAGGCAATGTTGAAAGTTTTTATAAAATTGAAAAACACAATGTCGGTTCAAAATTATGCCAGTGGTCTTACATATTGTTTAAAAGTGGATGGAAATTACATTGAGAGGATAGTAATCATTAGGGCCATTTTTAGTGACCTAAAAAACTTGATAATATGACTTTATTTTTCAGAAAATATGACTTTATGTGACCAAACGAAATATTTCGTTATTCAGTGCCTTTCTGGTGCTTCCCTGTTGCTACATGCTGTTTGATAAAAAAGCGCTTCTCGTGCTTAACAATGCAACGGCACACTTGTCAATAGAGTTCCTCATTACGTGTAGCTATAAACTCCTCATTCTTTTCCAATGGCCTTGATCTTTGTAGCACTGGACAATTTTACTTTGGCATTATGACTTCTATTTTTAACTTCGCAAAATGACAGTTGACACACTCCTTCGTTAAAAGAGAAACAGAAACAGAAAGAGAAACAGAAGTAGATACAGAAGCATAGGCGTAGNCAGGGGAGGGCCAAAGGGGTCATTCCCCCCCAATGTTTGGAAAATATAGTCATTTTGTACTTTGAGAGGCATTTTTCTAAGCAAAATAATGTCATTTCCTGTAATCAAACAGTTTGCCCCCCCCAAAAAATTTTTGGGCTGGCTACGCTACTGAACAGAAGTTGAACGAAATCTTGCGTGTCGCAAAATGCTATACTGTATGATGTCATATGCTAGATCACCTACATGCTCGTAAAATAACGGCAGTTTAGCTAATAAGTTCGCTGTGCAGTGCCTTTATCACACTGTTCACGAAACATACTGATAACGCAAATTAACAATTGTACGTAGAATAAATGTTGCAATCATCGAGGTTTCAGTTTATGATGTTTAAGTAAAAAGAATCGTTCGCAGGATGCCCAAGTGAGTTCAATTTGCAGGAAGAGCTTAGACCTAGCGGTAAAGTAGTTTCACCTGATATTTTGAGATTGTTTTAATGGTTTCCTTATTGAATTAGTTTGAAAATATGACTTTTATGACCGAACATGGTAAATATGACTTTATGACTTTTGTTAGAAAGTCTTGTGATTACCTCTGCCCAGTTTATTTCTCTAAGGTCAGAAGTATATTAATTAGTCGCCGTATCACCATTTGCACGTTGTATTTTGTTCTATTCTTTTCCACTTCACACGTTTCAGTACGTACTATAAGATTCCATACAGCGATTTTCATTAATTTTCTCAAGTCGCATTGCTTTTAATATTCTAATTTTGGCAAATTTTACATTGCTCCGCAAGCATCCGTACCTGCTACCAGGCACCTGCAGATCGCATGCTTCATAGGCCTATTATCTCTACTGACCAAATGCATAAAACAATCATAAAAGGTTTATGCATATATTAACGGTTGCGTGTAGAACCTAAAACATAGAGAAGTGCGTTGCATGGAATTTTTGCTGCCATAAAGTGTCAGGTTAAGAAATTAAAGGAAAACGTCACCCAAATTGATCTTTCACTATCGTTAACGACGCAACTGTCAAGAAAACAAACTAATTGATTACCTTCTTTGTGTTGTTTTGACTGTTTTGTTCGTTCGTCGTTTCATTCATCTACAAAATATTGCTGGGAAAATTGACCCGGTTGCTTGGGAAGTCGTTGATAATACAAAAAAGCAAATAGAACTTACGAAACGAGTGTTCAGCAAGTGCTTTCTCGATCAGTTCTCATTCTTTGCTTATTTTCTGACACTTGGCCAGGTTTTCGTTGAACATACACAAAGATTATAAATATATTTTCAGGTTATGGCAGACATCAACCACAAATAGAGAGCTAGACTCTGCGCTGATAACGTCACTGTTTGCTGTTAACGACCTACTGCATAAAACGCGTAGGTTTGTGTTGAGACAGACATCATTGCCAACGCTGGTCGTTTTGCCTCTGAGGGGGGAAACTGAGTAGCAGCAAAGTCGCGCCAAGTAACGATATTTGACCTGATAAATATTGGTACATTCGTTGCCAATTACACTGGAAACAATTTCTGCACGTTGTACAGCAGTCCCCTTCTCGGAAAAACTTCACAAAATAAAAACACTTTTTAAGAGCAGCGAAGACAATAAAAATTATACAGCACAACAGATTTTACTGCCAAATGTTTAAAAGATTATGTTCAACCTCATTTCTTTAAATTTTATTCAAGGAAAATTCTGCTTTAACAAAGTGTAAGAATGCGGTTGCGGCAACGTTCATTCCCGCAATTTTGCGTCTGCGAACATTCAGCTTTTATGGTTAGAAATGCATTTTCGCAGCTCTACTGTATAATATTGCTTGTCAGGACGAAGTCTTAGACGCGGCGCTTGCTGAGGCGGAAGAAAACCTTTCACGGCTGTATCAGCTCTGGGCATCGCAGTGAGTGGACATGCATGTGCATGAAAGAATACCGTTGTGCGATGGTGTAAGATAATCTGCTGCAGTTCATTGTTCTGTCAAAGCCTGTTTTGGTGTCTTATTGACAGTTTCCTCTGTTCTGACAGCTTGTGTGTTCACTGGGAATACTGAAAAAGCAACGAAGAAAGATCAACTTTTTTAGAATTGTTGTTTAAATAAGAACGTAAATCAAGCGCATAGTTTACGAACCTACGAAATGTTATAAACATAAATTAACCAGGTTGAGCAAGCTTACACCAGGAAGTAATGCGTACTTGTACTTTCACGCAAATAACATGTATAACATGTACACTAGAAAACTGATCATCTTTGTAAGATCTCCTTGTTTGTGCTTATGGAATAAACCTCAGATGGGAATTCATCACGTAGGTTCAACTAAAATAATCTTGAAGCAAACCTTTTGCGTGCGTAAACCCATTAACTGTTCTGTGCATTGGCATAAACATACATAACAACGAAATAAAACTTAACAGCGTACCGAAAGAATAAATTTTGCAATAAAATGAAACCCGGTTAATATGACATGGCATTTCAAATACAAAGCTAGAGTGATGCATTGCCAGAATGAGAACTTTACGTTGACATCGGTGAACTTATAATTACGTTTCATCCAGAAGATGGGGGTAATGGGTCATAGTGTTAGAGCTTTTTTTGGTTTCTAACTTGGTGTCGGTGTGACATTTTTCTTGTGGTACCTGATGCTTACGTGTGGATTTCGAAATGCCATTGCTGCATCTATTAAGCAAGAAACTATTAGAACCACCGCTTGCTGTTCGTTTTGTGCAAATATACATTAACATAAGAATGCTGTTGTTTGTGCCAAGGTTGAAGTATCTGCAAAAGTTAGGGTAAATAATTTTACGGTTGCATAAGAAATAGGCCAAACCGAACATTTGGGCAAACGTATATGCTAGCGATTAGTAATTTTTTTACTACTCACTGTAACATGTTTGCACTTGGTCCTTTTTGTTTGGAACTGCTGACGAAATGGATTCTTTTCCGACTATAAAAAATAAGCCTGAGACCAACAGTAAAAATGTTTAACAACGATTTGGTTTTAAACACATGGGCAAAATATTGACAAGTACATTCAACAAATACAATTAAAAGTCGACGTGCTGATGTCACAAAATTGATTTTGCATTAACTGCTCCACTTTTCCTGCAAGTAGTTGCAAAAGCTCCGACCTCAAAAAATGCAAGCAAACCATAATATGAAAAGCTGTGACGTCAATATGTGCATGAAATGGCGCATTTCGTCAAGTCATAGCAAATTATCGCAGCAAGAGGCAAAAATTGGATAAATCGCGGTTTTGTTTACCTGAAAACTCAGCGTTAAAAAAGTGCAACTAAATTCCTGGAATCCAAAAAAATATCTACTTTCTGCTTGTGTCACCCTTTTGGTTTTTACTTTTAGACTTTTATTACGCAATCTATGCCACCTTTTATAGTTAATCGCGTAGATTACAACATTGTACGTATGCAACCAACAATTTAGAAAAAATGTGAGCATCTAAAAACGCGAAGTGTTGTGTGAGCTTGCCAACTAAGATAAAAAGCGCATTTCCCACGTATCGCTGACATGTACATTTGCTCACGCTTATGACAGAGACCATTCAAAAAAGAGAAAAAAAGATTTGACCAAGAATCAACAAATATCTCCGTTGCTGCAGGTATGTCTGTTAATTTTAAAACTTCGAGGTGTTTAGTGAAACGGAACATATTATCAACGAAATGTTTTTCCCTGTATAGTGCATACACAAGTCTTTGGGAGGTTTCTTACTACGGTACCCACAAGTATCAGTCATGACCATTTGTTTGCGCCAGTCAGTGAGCGAAAATGATGCCAAAGGAAAATAGTGATGTTTAGTGTTTTTCTGAATATCTTTACTGGTGTTGTAACATGGCAAATAAGTATTGTGACGACACGTAGAATCCATTGAGGATTCAGTGTCTAGAAAATTTTTTTATGAAAAAATAAAGATCACTGCTTTTTGTTGCACCAAAAACTCAGAAGAATGAGAAAGAACCAACGCATTGCAACGGACAAGATACTCTCTCAAAGTTCAAGCTGGAAGAGTACTTGAACAATATGAAGCATTTGCAAGCTCAGAGGTAAGCTTGTCGTGGCTGTCTTTCATACAGTCTAAGTTGGTATTTCCAGACTTTTTCTTACCAACTGATTCAAAGAACATCATTTTCCTTTGTTCTTAAAAGGAAAATAAAACATGATAATGTCACTTCTCTAGGTAAACTATAAAGAAAAGCAGTGGTCCCCGTCATTTTATTTGCATTGGCGGGTTACAAAATGTAAAGATGGCAAAAAAAGTTTGAGATGCTACTGTATATGGTTTCAGAACTGAAAATTTGCAGTTGTATAGCTCCTAATATAAACTGCAGAGAAAAGCCTAAAGACTTTGCGGAAACAAGCAAAATATGAAAAATCCCCTTTTTAACAGTTTTTGACATTTTCATCAAATATATCTTAATCGTAATTAAAAATGGAATGTTTCTGACATTTTGCATTTTTGACTTGCGCAATAAGATTATTAGACATCCATACTACTCAAGAAAATAAAAAACGAGGGTCTATTACTTGGTACCACAAATTAGCTGAGTATCTTGGCGTTGATAAAGTTGGTTGTCAAGCACATAATAATGCGTTCATTAGACTTTTGTAATTTGGCATCGCACGTTCTGAAAGTTTAATTTAGAATTTCTCATTGGTTTCATTGCTTATGCAGCTAGCTATAATTGAAATTAGAGAGAATACAACTTGTGCAATTCATCGATTGTCTCAAGTGAAGAATGTGGGATAAGAGTTGTATTCGCATTATTGCACCTGAAAATTTAAAGCTGTAAGCGCGGCAGCAGCAGCTGGTTGCTTCTCTAATATGATCACAATTTTTGATACTTTTCATTCTGGACAGTTTCAGTGGTGACACTGCTCTAGTAAAAAAACGTAGGTTTTGGGACTAAAGCAAAACTTGCGAGATTATGTTTTGTGTGATTTTATACCGACAGGGAATAATTATACAGCAGGCTTTCCTGAACAATTTATTGTCGTATAATGAAGATCACGGCCAATTTATAGTCGATTCTCAATTACTTGTCCAATTTAACCTGTGCAAAAAACTAACTGGAGCTCCTCGAGCTTGTCACAAAGATTATTCCACAGGTTAAATCACGAAATTACAGCAGCCTGCCAACTCGGGGGCATCGATTTATTTTGGCATGTGCTACTGTCTTTTTCATGGTTCACCTTTGTAGACTGCATTAGACTATAGTTTTAGTTTCTATGAAGTGGACAGTGTTCATTGGCTATAACTGCAAGAGAATGTCCCTTGCACGATCTTATGCAGCCCAAACAGTACTTCATTCAATATCACTGATCATGTTTCCCGGTAGAACCCTTAAGTCGTTTGCCTAAGGTCGTATTTTTTTCAAAACGAAGTTTTGAGAATCCAAAAGAAGACAGTTGACCAAATGCCTACAAAACGCTGCGCCATTTTCAAGGAAAATCAGTCGCAAAAATA
>JGI24022J15233_10010916_pt1 | contig 10333 bp, 7 predicted proteins | sample Ectturendosymbi2_FD_15233 | JGI IMG/M metagenome (IMG submission 15233)
CAAGTCAGTCACAGCCAAATGTCGCTTTATAGATATTTGGGAAAAGGTCTGAACTTTTTTCGTTAATGACGTTGGGCGTGGAATTAATAAAAAATGATTCAGTAAAACGTCTTTTTCTAAAATCGTTCTCAAAAGCTGTCAGTTGGCTGAAACGTTGGTGTCGTTTTTACTTTTACAACAGTTGAGGGAAGATTTTTATTATGGTTATCAGAAGTCTTCACTTTCCTAAATACAAAATGTTGTTCACATACATCGCAACAGAAAACATATTGGCTAACTTTTCTTGAAAATGCACAAACGTTGGATGACAATGATTGGCTTAATATGAAATGGGGAGTGGGTTGCAAGTTATTTTGTCTACCACGAAGCTTTCTTAATAATTTAACCTATTGCACAGTCGAAGCCAGNCTACTGAACCAAGTGAATCATACGCATCGTGCAAAACCGATAAGTAAATCGTCAAGGAAAACAATCTTAGGTTGCACAAACACTTCACATCAGGAACGTAGGCAGGTTTCTAGGAGTTTGGGGAAAAATACATCATTACAGGGATAGATTTTTGCTTTCATTTGATGTTTAAAATTTTTTTGTGGGCACGACAACATTTGGGGTGGCACAAAAAATTTCAGGGACACTACCCCCGAATGCATCCCAGCGTGGCTACGGGCCTGCATCACATGCCAATTGTTCGCCACAGCAATGGGTATGCGCTCCATTGCATCAACCATATGGCACGCAATATACATTACAATATGTTAGCTAAATTAATAACACAACGTAAACAAAACAATATTGAGTATTACACTGTGTGTCACTTAAAATAGTGAATATTTGCTGTTGCAAAAGTCTCAAAGACGCGAAATGTATGAAAAAAAGCAAAGATCGAAAAATTCCTACGGAAAAACAGCGCAGTAGAAACTCAAACGTGAACTGATTACAAATGTAAAGTGAAAAAGCGCTATCGAAGTTGCAAATACTGAAAGTTTATCAAAGCGATCTTTCAACACAACAAACATGTCAATGCTGATAGTTAGGGAATCTTAACAGGCCATGCACTTAGGAGTTGTTGTTTCGCGGGCAAAAGCAGGCAACAGGTACTTCTACTCTTTGCACCGGGCACTGGGAGCTTTTCCTGGGATGGAGCAGCACCGGTATATTGTATAGGATTGCTACTGGGTTGGAGCGAGTTGATGAGGTTTCTGAAGGGCACGTTCCGTTGCAAACTGCCACTTTGACTCTTTTCACTCTTCCGTCATCTCCAAGAAAGTTCATGTGGTCGTAGTACCACGTAGTCGAAAGATCTCTGTGTACCGTCGGATCCCTTCTGCAAGTTTATTTGTAATGTACTTACGTTTTCAAATTGTCATCAAGTGGAACTGTATGGTGCACACAGATTTACTTTCTGAAAAATTACGTGAGCAACTGAAAACTGTGTTAAACATATTCATGTGAAATGTAGTTGCAACATTATTCCAAATCACTTTGTTAATATGCTTCTACCTTTGTTGAGCGTTGATGATGAAAATTGTGGTTGAACAGATCATGATCAAAATTGAAAGTTTCTGCATTGCAAAAAGAAACAAACAAAGTTATGCTAAACAATTTTAGCTTTTCCAAAATAGTTGCCCAACGCACCTTGGAAAATTTAATACCAGACACATTTCGCATTGCCTGGAGTTGAAAATTTAAAAATGCTTCAAAATTAAATACACTTGTTAGTACTTACCATAGTTAATAAGGTTCCACTTGTCCACCAGTTCCACGAAAGGTTTGAGTGAATGTCTTTATTGCTTGCACAAGATTGTTATCTTGTTTCTATCTAGCGGGTTCTGATGCATCGCCCTTATAAACAGTATCAGTGATCCTGTAATTGTTTGGGAAATCCCCTTTACCGATCTTTCCGTGGTGCGGTATTAATTTTGCACTGGTCTCGGCAAAGGTAAGGGACATACGTTTTGTTTCTAATTTCTTAGCAGATGTGTTATTCAGTTAGTCTTCAAATCAAATGCGTGGATTTTTTTCTGTAACGATATCTGAAAATGTCATCAATAATTTAATCCTAACCTATGAAGATTGGTGACGTACTATAAGCTTGTCGTTGAGTTTGGAAATAAAGTTTCAGAAACAGTAAAATATAATTTTTAAAACGAAACGTAAGCGAATAATACAGTATTAAGGTATCGAAAAGTTTTCCTACAACACTTGCTTATTTATCAGATTGCAATGAGATTGGTTTTTGTTGTTCAGTAAAAATGACAAATTATACTAAGGGTTACTAAAGACTGCTGAACTGCTGTAAACCAATTTATATTTTTTGAAACGCCTGCATTGATGTTTCGGATATCTGTTATCGATCAAACTTTGCTGAGAAATTTTATACTGTTGTATTTGTTTCTTGTTGAAATTTGTTGCTGAAGACAACAATCTCGCTCTTTGCAACGGAGCATGTTTTCGTATCCGGCGAATTCACCAGGTTTTTTTTCCACTGATAAACAAATTAACATTTTTCATAAAACTGTGAAGCATTGTTGTCTGGGTAGGATCTAATTCAAAATGATTGTGATTTTGATATTTTCTTCAAATAAATGTTTTTAAAATGAAAAGTCGTTGTCACCTGCCCTAAAGGTTTTCGAGTTCTTTTCTATTTTCATGTTTTCCGATTTGTATTAAAATTTCAGAGTGTCACAAAAAGTATTTTCCCACTGAAGAGTGCCAAAGAATTGATTTGAAGCTTCTGCGATCTGAATTCAGTTACGAAGTTGAAACGGAGGCGACTTATGTATTTTAGTGAGATGCTTCAAAAATATGGAGCATGTTTGTTGAAATCTTGAAAGGAAATGNTTTTAGGCATTTACAACATTGGAGAGATGCAAGCCCACAAATTAGTTTCCTTGAAATCNGCCCTTTGTCGGTACTTACTGAAATTTTTCAAATTCGTAGTGGATGCGCTATATCTACGTTCCAAGATGTTCGTTTCAGTTCAATGCATTGTTGAGAGAAAAAGATGTTTCGAAAGAAGATCTTGGATAAAATCTACCAAATTTTGTTTGTGTTTTGGTGGTGATCATGTTGCATTTTTCACTGACATGAAATGTGTGGAAACAAACGTAATTGATATTATTCACAGGCAGGCTGTTGCAACAAAAGCAGCAAACATTTTTCCCTAGCAATGCAGGCACGGTGCAGATTTTTTGCCAAAATCGTCTTTGCCAACTGTTGCTGCAGAGGTTCGTTTTGCCAAATCATAATTTTAGTACAGGACACGGAAATGTGAGAAATGTTTCTTTGCAGTTACAACGTAGCTGTAAATGTGATTTTGAAGCTTCGCCCGTTTACTTCGGAAATTGCAAAGGGGGGGAAATTGGATATCATTACGAATATGCAGTGAGATGCCATATCACACATAATTTTGTGTGTAAAGAAGAATATGACCAAAACGCAATACTTCCTTTCAAGCATTGGAACTGTATTGTACATAATCAATATATAATGATGCCTACATGTGTATTCACGTTGGAAGACTGAGAAAGTTATATGATTGTATTTATGCACAAATGAAAATGTAAATAAACAACCTTGATAATTACAAACTAGTTTCATGGCAATCTAATCATGTTTTCCGGAATCAACTCTAGTTTTGCACCAAATCAATTTTGTATTGTTCCATGAATCTCATTACGTATAATTGCATGGTGTTAGGATTTCACATGCAGCCAATCTGTGAATTGTTTTCCTGCAAATAAGGTTTATCTTCATCTTGAACAGTCGGTATACAGTATCTTTGAGCCTTGAAACTTTACTTCATTACTTTAATTCATTACATGTGTCTGTCCATTCACTAAACGTCGAGTCCGATTCCGCGATTGTATTACCTAGAGTTCGCATATCATGAATTGTAACCTTCCCACAATTGTTTCAGAAATTCGATATTCCGTGTTTAAAACCCTTCATCACAAAGATTCAAAAGTCCTATTGACAAACCACACCTAATGCTGCGTGATTAGGGAAACACAATTTGGTGCAAAATCTAGTCCATATTTTGCTGCAACGTGAGGTTTAATTCTATATAGTGGTACAGCATTTCGCAACGTTGCTGTAAAATCTGAAAACGCTGTCACAATCTCTTGTAGCTTCATTGAGTTGAAGCTATGAGTTGAAGTCATATTTCACACAGATAGCAATTTTGTCATCGACGAAACAAGAGGGCATCGAAAAGGATGAAGGGCTCTGGAGGCATTGTGTTCGAAAGTTTCTTACTGCTTTGTAAAACCGATTTATTTGTCGTGTCGATTTACCGTTTCAAGTGTTGAAGCAGGTAAATACTTTGTAGAATATTTTTTTTATTGTTACCACCTAGAAATATACATCCATGCCTTTTTTTGAATAAGCCATTCGAAAAAAATTCAAACCACGTTTCACGATTAGCAGCATGGAAAAAGTAACATATTAGAACGTTTGGCTCAATGGAGATATGAAAAAGTTATTTTTTTCATATTGAAAGAAGTTGTGGAGGGTAATAATAAATTAAACATATTCGAAACCAAAAATGAAGAACACAAATTTAAGACCTAATGTTACCAGACGTCCTTGAGCGCCAAGGTCTTTACTTGAATTTACTATCAAAACTGACTATGTTCTTGATCTTTAAAAAAGATTTTTGTGTTTGAATCTTTTCTGGCGTTTTTGAACGTTTTCGAAATAGTTGGGGAATTTTCAGTATTGAACTATTGATTACACTGAACGTTCAAGACTGAAGGTTAAACAATGTAATTGAACAGAATAACGCGTAGATTTGTATCATCTTGAACAGTTGTGTGGTGTAACGTAAACTATTCAAGAATAGTTGTGTCATCGTCATAACAAGTATTGTTAAGTTTTCATTTTCATGTTGTCATGAACTACGAGATGTCTTGTGGAGATTTCTACAAGTATGCCAAGAAGAACCGCGACGATTTACTGTAATAAAGGTGCTAGAGGTAATCACAAAACGACAGAAAGTCCTTGAAAAAGTTCAAGTGATCTGGCAACGTACAAAAGCCACAGAGTGAAGTAACACTTGAAATAAAAAGCGATTTAGATTTAGTCACTGAAAATCCTAAAATATTTTGAAAATAAGATGGGAAAGCAAAAACCGAAAAGTCTACCTTAAAGCGCAAAGCTGTATATCTTATAAAATGGCATAAATAATACACGAAAGGAAAAAAAGATGTTGATGTGTGAAATAAACCGTTTAATGATAACTCATCAAAATCATGTTTCAACACATTAAACATGTTGACGTTGCTATTTGATCAATCGTACGTAAATCATGAACGAAGGAGGAAGTTACTTTTGTCAAGGAAAATAACAGGCAACTAGTGTACGTTCTTACGCTGCACTTGGCATTCAGAACTTCTTGGATAAAGCAACACCTGCATGTTGTCTAATATTGCTTCGGTATTAGTGCAAGTTTAAATATGATTCTATTTGAATAAGATTGTAGGACTGAGGATCCGTAGAGTCACGTGATAGAGATATCCTTAAAAAATTTGCCGATTTCATTCGATTATGTCACCTTTGTGGAGACTAGTTACTTGAATTGGAAACGGACTTTCATTGATTACTAGTTAAAATTAAATTGCGTTATAACAATGCCCCATTTCCAAAGCAAAAGTTTATACATCCCGAGTAGTTGTTACATCTTATTTCTGACGATTCATCACTTGGAGGCTATTCTTACTACACACAAAGAATTTTACTGACATAAGTGCATCACTTTGCAACGTTTAGCAGCTGCATGTTGCGTCACAGTCACAGCGCTCGAAGCTGTGTTTTTTTTCTGAGTTGGCGTCAGAAATTTCTTCAGCATAACGTACTCTGCAAAAACAGTCCATTCTCCACTTTGTTTCTTGGCGTAGCTTGTGTTTGGATTGGTTTATTGATTGTTTCATTTCAGTCCATAATTTACAGGGGGCTGAGAATGTGTAGAAATACGTAATATCACTTTTCTCTTAAAACAATTGTTGACTTTCTCGACGCCTACTCATGTGCAAGTTGTATGAAGTATGTGCAGTACGTGCAAGATATTCATTGCAAAGATATGGAAGCAGATCCCAGTCGGCTGATTCCTCGAAAGCTTACTGCAAACCTAGAGCTTTTGATCGTGGTTCTAAAGATTGTACCGAAATTTTTCAATAAACTGTTTCAAAATTTACGTCTACAAAAGTGCATGCCATTTCATACATGCATATGCTCATGTGGTTGCATATGGTTTGCATATGATTTACGTCTATGTTTTACGTCCATAAAAGTGCATGTGTTTTCGCACATGCGTATGCTCGTTTCATGTTTTTTCTTGTTTCCTTTACTTTTCATTTACTTGCTAAGTTTTGACTTATGACTAGTTTGAATTCAATGTGCTTGCTCTTTCTTAATGTTGTCGAGACGTGTTTGTTTTGGAGGAAGGTTGCATCAATTGCTTTTATCCATCATTTCCAGGTGCTTCACGCCCTAAGCCCGTTGTACACACTAAGCTTCTCATTAGTAAACGCTAGCTGAATGCGAATGCGGAAACCCACAGCAACCATGATAATGCAGAGCTAATAACGAGGGCAAAACCACAAGACATACCATAAAAAACAATGGTGAACAGCACAGACTGTGAAGGTGTAACAGTGTGCAAAAATAACTTGTAGTCATAGGATTTGACATGCTAGCGGTAATTTACAGTAACAGCAAAATTTTTTGTGTTGTGCAGATTTGTTGTCCAGTCATCATTCGCAATAGTGACCACGGCTCCCATTTCGAAGAAATGATGAAACAAATGTTGGCAGTTTGATATCCTGAAAAATGTTCCCAATTCGCCCTGATAGTTGCAGCCTAACGGAAACATTAAATTGTTGCTAAATTGTATTCGTTTTTGCACCTGATAGCAAGCCACGTGCACATGCAATGTCCCTCTTATTAAATTTTATGATAGGGTTTGCTTATATGTTTATGTTAATGGCTTATTTTACCGCATTCATATTGCAGAAGATTGTCTGAGCACATGGCTAAATACGGAATCAATGTTCATACAACAGGTCATCAGCTATTGACCCTGGATGTTTCAAATCAGTCTTTTGTGAAGATTGAAAACTAAAGCTCATATCTGAATAATTGTGAGACATATGATTAAGGATTGCAAGTTCAAACTAATGTTTCAACAGTTTGTTTTTCCAATTGTTAAGGTTAGTGCATTTGCTAAATGATTACACATGATGCTGTAACCAAATTTAGAGCTGAATCTTTCAGTAGTATTCATAGTTGTGTGAAGTTGATGAAACGAACACATTTGTCTGGAGGTGAGATGATTGCCAGCTAACTTTGTTTGTTCGTTCACAATTACAAGGCAAATGAATAGGTGTCCTCAAATTTGGAAAGCTTGCGAAACGTTGAACTAAACCGTAACACGTTACAGCATTCACGGTCGGTATTCACAACACGCCTAAAATACTTACCTCAATAATTATATGGAGTAACCTGCATAAAGATCAGTTTCTGATTTCAAAGCCAGCTTATGTTTTAATTTTGTCAAGTTAACTTTGACTTGAAAAATGGTCGGAATTAGGTGGGGAACACAGGGGACGTGTCCCTCAACTTTTTTTGACAGTGGGATATAATATGCCATGTCCCCTACATTTTTCTCTTCAGGTTCCGCAGTATATTGGTTTCACACCAAGCTGTCATCCCCACATTTTACAACAAAATTGGGCCCATGACTTGAACTGAAGTGGTTATTTGATCTCGTTCCCACAACCAAATAAAATAAACACTCGTAGGAGTAGCTGGGACTGTTATATCTTAGAGGCATAAATATCAAAAGAAATCTTGGATAAGAGAATAGTCAAATGACACCACTTCACCACTCTTCAACAAGGGCTTTAGGAGGGATTTGATATTTGAAAAGTTGCTCTACAATTCCCTTTCCCGATAAACTCCTTCTCAACTGTTTATTTGATATTGAATTTCGACAGCACAAAGCTGAAGAAATGTGATATGAGCCTGCGAATGCCAGCCGCTTCTCGGGCGAAGGGAATGGTGTCCAACACAGGGCATTTCTGAAAGGAAACTCCAGTAGTGATTCATAACAATTCTTTCCGTCTAGCGGTGAAAACAGGCATAAATGAATTTGTATGAATATTTCACCTTTCATTGCTCGTATGGACATGTGCTCAGGTTGTTTTCCGCCTTGGAAGCTTTAATCACCCTCGAATGCACTTGAAATTAACGTAAATGCGACGACAATCCAGTTGATTTTGATAATGAACTCATAAATTTGTTCAACAATCAATCGCGAGTCTATTTTGAAATAGTGAAAACTGAAAAAACTTGGAACCAATTTTGTTTACGTTTAAGAACAAAATACTTGCCAGTTACGTGTTTCTACCGCTTCTGGTTTGCATGTTCAAAACAAACGAAAGTTTTGGATACTTTCAAGATTTGTATTGCTATAAATATTAACAAAACTGCAGTTCAACTGGCAAAAGAAGAACGCTTAAGATGTCAAGGTAAATAGAAATTAAGAAATGTAAAATTTTAATTCACCAAGGTTCAAGACTTGGTTATTTCCACAATGCCCTAGATAACTCATCTAGAGCGCGAGTTTAAAAACTATTTTGTTTCTTCCATACTCCATGGCCGATCACCCGTCATCTGATGGAGATGAAGTCATTGCGCACGAAACCTTGCCCGAACGCAGGTACTAAATACATACAAGAATTCCCATGAAAGTACACACGAAGAGTGTAGAAGACCTCACACGAGGACGCACAGGTGGAATTTTAGTTTAGGGTAATCTAGAGATCACCCATACTCAGTGCTGTACACTGTTTCCTCCATGAAGACGTTCCAATCGTGAGCTGGCCAAGGCGACCGGTTTCGACTAAGGAATGAAATGAAAACAAAAACGAAGCTGTATTTCATTTTTCAACGAAAACGTTTAAGAAAGGTGGTGAAAACATTTTTCAGATTGTCATGAAAACAAAATAGAGTCAAACTAACGAAGAAAGGAAAACATTGCCAAATTTTTTTCCTGATTGTTCCATTGGAAGTTGAATTTTTGCTTGCAAAGAATTGGTTTCAGCCTTTTGCATCAATGGATTAAATTATGCACATTTTTACAAAAATTACAATATTTCTGACATGCATTTTATCATTTTTAAATAAAGTCAGTTTCCTGTTATTTCCGCTAACTGTTTTACATGCAACTTTGTAGGGTATTATATTGCTACTATGAATTTACTTTTCACAAATGATTGCTACTGTTGCAACAAATTCCGTCATTTTGCCATGTATCGCTTTGTGCAATAGCTAAACTTAAACCTGTTTCATTTTCTACAGTAGTGTCAACTAAAACTTACGTTTTTTTCAAAAAGCTATGAATCAGTGTCCTGGCTAAAAGCTAGTTCAAATTCTTTATATTTGTTTCTTTACTAATTTATAGAAATAAAACATGTTTTTTTCCTCTGCACGCTGAAACACAGTTATGGATTTGGAATGGTGCACGTCTTGCCGTGAGCTGGTTTGCAATGAAAAATGCCCAGTCATTTGCAACTACAGAAAGCGGCAAACCCAAAAATTGCGGTTGGGTCAGACCCTCCTAACAGCGGCACGAATTTAGATTTTTCGACGTTAAAGTGGTCGTGCAGCAGGCTATAACATTTTTTGACAGAAAAACGTGCGGAAACTGTAGTGTACTTTTTCATGATTTCGCGATTGTGTTAACACACATATTGTGAATGCAGCTATATCTTGCAGCGAAACGTTGCAGCAATTCGGTACTGCACGTGTGTATACCAGCCTTTTCTACAACGTTTCCAAATATTTTTGGAAAGCTATTCTGGTGCCGTATATTTTGTAAAACCCAAAGTACTGCTATTCGAATTATTTGTTATTACCGTTCAGTTTCGTTAAAACTCGCTATGTATTTTCGGAGAGTCACCAGGCGGCTGCTGTCTTATTGAATGCTGCACTGGTGGCGACGCAATGACAGTACCGCGCCTTAACTGTTTGCTTGCATCCACCCATTAACAACCATGAACTTTTGCAGACAACAGCAATTACCAAATGGAAAATTGAATCGATCTTTAAAGAATTTCCCTTTAGTTCTCCCGATTTGGCCAAGTTCGGCAAGTCATAACTCGCCAGGCGGTTGAGCTAGCGAGATGTTCAAGCTTTCTAAAATGAGGCCAGTCCAACAGATTACATCAAAAATATTTGGTAGGTTTTGAATTTGGGGCTTTTTGGGGGTGACTTCACAAAGAGGGTTGTTTTAGGTATTTTAGGCCTTTTTTGTCGGGCCTCAACTTATGAC
>JGI24022J15233_10010920_pt1 | contig 10332 bp, 6 predicted proteins | sample Ectturendosymbi2_FD_15233 | JGI IMG/M metagenome (IMG submission 15233)
GTTTCTACAAATGTCAAAATTGCTATGCAATGTTTTGAAAATTTCGGGGGGGGGGGAAATTCCGCCAATTCCCCCCCCCTGGTTGCGCCCCTGGCCGAGAGCATTAATTACAATACATTCGTTTGCGCTTTCATTTCGTCGGTCACAACACCACCAGTCGCAAAACTCTGACCGGGTTTTACGCAGGAACTTGGCTCAGGAAATTTGTTATTTTTACTTTGCATTCCTTGTATACAGTACTGAAGCAAACTTTTATTACGATCGAATCACTTACTTCATACTCTCGGCATGTTGGCTTGCTGGCATTCGTGCCACAGACAAGGACGGTCGACTTTGACGTCACTTGCAACAGGCGAATGTAGTTCTGACACGTTCTCTTCGACCCGGTCTTCTTCTCGCACAAGGAAGTCCCCGTTGGAAGCCAGGAAACTATCTACGAAAAATCCACTGGCAAATCAAGACAGTCGACCAACCTATACACTGTGCAATATTTTTCAACAGTCGGCTCTTGGCGCGGTTCAAACATATAGTTGAAGGGGTGGTTTGCATCCTATCTCCATGACAACTCTTTTCCGGGCAAGCTATGACGAAAGGTATCTTCCTGCGACCGTTGAGCTCCACTCGGTTTCAGTTACTACGAAAAATCATGAAAATGAGGTTGTCAGAAGTGACTAGCTGACCGCTGGCAAACCACGCGTTGACTCGTTCTAAATAGACATTAGAATCCAGCGCGGGTTGAAATTTTTTGTCCGTTCCTACCCCGCATCCGCAGACGTCCAACCCGAACCACCCCGCACTGCCTCCGTCCCAAAGCTGCACCTGTCACTGTGTGTTTGAAGGTGCAGGGGATGCAAGCGCACCCCCAAAAAATTCTGACCTGTCGAAAATCCGGGAAATATCCCTGAAAATTTGGGCACAGATGCTTTGACACCTCTGTTCTATTTGTGTGACTGACTGGTTCAAAACATGGCAGTGCCTATTTTACCGCCAGCAGCAAAACTCTGCTGGGACTACTTTGCCATTCGAGCTGTACATGCTGTATATAGCTTTGTCCACATATCCAGCTGAGTTCGTGACACTACCAGCATGGCGAACATAATCGAGTGTTTGGTGTCCATACCTGCTATGCAAGTGGTCGCCGGTTATGCTCTCACCATTATTGCTTTGGTTTTGCTAGTTGAAACAACACCTTTGATGGAAGCGCTTTTTATGCACTTTTTAAAAGTTTTAGGTTTAGTTTTGCGTTTCGGTTTAGGGTTAGATTGTGATTTAGGGTTTTAGGTTACTTGACAAAGACACGTGCTAAGCCAAGCATATTGTCAATGTCACATGACCAATTCAATCAATCGGGCTCACCTAATGGCAAAATTGCTCCAGAAGTGCTCTTACCTCTGATGGCAAAATAGACACAGCCTAAAAATGTCTGACTTTTACAAAAGTGAAAAAAAGATCTTTATGTTTTTTTGTGAGAGTTCGCCTCACAAAAATTTTTCGGGCAAAAATCCTTCGCACCCCCAAAATTTTGCCTGCTCCTGCACCTATGCTGAAAACCAGTAAAAGCTAACGCAACGTGTTTCATCGCTAGTGGCAATTATTCAGTGGTTCATTTCAAAGCCAAAGAAGCTCTTGAAAACACTGTTAAAAATGTGAAAAATTTTAATCAACCTTGAGCGCTTCTTTCTTAGCTTCAAGAGCGTTGTTGAAAAAGTTCTTCACTAACGAACTCTACATTTGCTCTTCTGCTATTCACGACATGCCCAGCCATACTAAAACACTTCTTTACTGGCAGCTCTAGTTGACATCACCCAGAACGGATTTCTCGCCAGATCACTGAGAGCTGAAAACTCCAATATGTAGTCTCGCCACCACTGGAGAATGTTGCTACACCTTTGTACCACAAGCTTTCTGTAGGGTAGAATTTCTTCTTGCTCATGTCTCTTTCACATGCATTGGCTCAACATTCAGTTACCCGCACAAAGAATTTCTTATCCCGTGTCCACCCACACCCGCCCCGCAAATGCGGGTACCCGCAATCCGCGTGGGTTAACTCGCCCAGCGCGGGATTCTAATGGGTATCCTTGCATTGTTTGTCACCGCGGTGATACAACACGACTCGAAAGCTTTTCCGCACAGCTACATTGACTGTCGTTTCAGACAGCAGAGGTTCATCAACTGAAGCTCGGTGAACGAACTGTTGGCTCATTTGTCGCACTGCTTCAACTTGCATCGTGCGCGCCGATCGTGCAGAGCAGTGCTGGTTATGAAATCATAATTGGTGCGTGGGCAACGACTAAGAGTTACAAAAAGCGCAGCTTAAGAGAGTCACTGCAATAATGGATAAAACTGACAGCTAAAGCGATGTGCAATGTTGTGTACTGTAGTTTCCAGTGTTGCCTGCAGTTGGAATCGACTATTTCTTGCAACACGCTATTAGCCTGCGGGACAATTCCTGCGTTTCTTCACTACTAGCCCAGCAAGTCTTGCATGTTTTCGCTAAGACAAGAAATAAACAGCGTAGTTTTCGGTGAGAGAAACCTCCACCTACTAAGACACGTTTCGTGAATTGCTTTGGTCAATCTTCTGGTGCAGAGGTCTCCAAACTTTTTTGTCAGAGGGTCACAGAAGCTATTTCATAACAGTTCGAGGGCCGGACATCTTAACGCAATTTGATTGTTTCGGGATACGTTGCATTCTACCAAATCAACAAGCTTTTTTGTGAATTTATTGTTTTTTTATTATTGAAAAATGTCTTGACACGCGGATGAAACGGCTTTGCGGGCCGGATGAAATGGCTTCGCGTATTAGGCCCCTGACCCGTTGTTTGGAGACCCCTGTTCTAGTGCAAAGCAAATAGACACAACCCAGTGTTACGGTCGTAGCCACACAACCACTGAGACATATTTAAAGTCACCACAAAAAGAAAACACGTTTAGGACTTTCCTATATAAAAGCAGGGTGAACAAGTAGTAACAGAGTGATCTCGGCGGATAATCTTTATTGCTACTTGATACTGTGCGGGTGGCTGAACATGTCTGCTCAGTTTCAACGTTCCTGGCGACATAGTTAAACTGCAGCCCCAGCCAAGTCATCTCGTTCTAATTCTAGGCGTAACCCAATCACAGTCAAGTTCAGGTTTCTGTCTGCCGTTATAAAAATAATCTCGAAGGTGATTTTAGCAGAAAGTTTCTACCGGAATACCAGGTGAACTGCAGCATGCAGGAGACGGGAAAGCGTTCTCAACGGAATCCTATAAACAGCGGGAAAATGGAAAGCCTGTTGAAGTTTTAGCACAACGGGCCAGCAATATCAGCGACTTCGGAGACACCCATACGCAAAAATTACCCTGTTTCGAATAAAAATAGAATTTGAATTTCGTAGTTCAGTATTAATTTTATTCATTCGTAATCTACCACAGGAACTTCCTTTGCGGTAAGAGTGATAACCTTTTCCGTCAAACGTGACCGGAAATGGTGTTTCTGAACAAAAAAGCACTCACACCCGCCAGGGATGTAATTACTGATGGGTCGATCTTGTGTTCGGTGCCCGGACTCGTCTACGGGCATAAAGGCCCAAATGGCTTTAGTGGTGTCGACTTCACTGGGTCTATGCGTCCTAAGGTGCGTTCAAAGGTATCGTACACCTTTACTTTTGACTGTGTTTCTTGATTGTCGTCGGGACAAAGCACCGTGCTTTGTGTGAAGGTGGCTTCACACAGAATCCGGTCAAGGCTTACGAACCGGCTCATGACCAACGGCAGTCTTCACACACGCTCCGTTGGCCGTATCCAGTTGAGTTTTCTCGGTTTCGAACGGCTTACGGCTTACTTAAAATTGGTTTAAGTAAGCCGGATTGCCGTGTTTGTCGGTGACGGTGTTCTTGCTGCATGTGTAAAGACTTCCGTTGGCCATAAGCCGGTTCGAAAGCCGTAACCGGATTCTGTGAGAAGCCATCTTGAGACCCATAACGCGGTACGGGCGTCTCTAATATGCGACCATCATCACCGAAGTTTGCTTCAAGGTTGCTGTTGTATTACCTGATCGAAAAAGATTCGGCGTTTGCTGTCCAGTAACTTCGGTCGTCGCACGACAAAGATAGCGTTCCTGCAAATTTCAAAAGTAGGTTTGCGATTGCATCAAACGAAAAATCCGCAGCTGGATATCGATTAGACATCGACCGGCCGCACTCTCATTCTGCCATTAAGCTGGCCGCCGTGCCGGCCGAGCACTGCGAGCGCTTTCCTTTAGTTGCTTAATGGATCCCAATGCCTTTTTTCTTTCAGATTGTGTTCAGTGCGACTGTCTAATGGCGATCGTCTATCATGGCATCCAAAATCGAAACCGGATAACAAGCTTCATTGGCATTCTACGGACGAAAGCATTGCTCATTTTTTCCCGCATCTGGAGTAATGAAGGGGTGTGGGTAGGCAAGGAAATAGAGGTGCAACCTCAATGCTTAAGAAAAACAAAGTGTGTAAATTGATTTGAAACTGCATACCGTACTCAAAACGCATATTACAATATATATATCTGATATTTGTGCAGCAATCATTTTGACCCGCATCGAGTGCCACGCGTGTTGGTAACAGCACGGATGTCTTGTAGGTTTTAGGTCATTTTGGCCCAGTTTACCTGCCCCTGGGCGCCAACCGCTAGAGGGAATTTTTTGACTGAATTTGTATTGGATACCAGGCCATAATCCGAGTCATTTGAGTTTTTGATTGGCTTTCTAGCATTTGTGGTTCAAGCGTTATGGCCTAGAAACAACAAATTACTTAATTGATTAATGCCATCATTAATTAATTAATAAATTATCGATTTTTTGTTATTTTCAGGCCATACCTTTCGAACCAGAAACGCTAGAAAGTCAATCAAAGCCTCAAAAAGACTCGGACCATTGTTTTCGTCATTGCAAAAGTCTCTACGTGTCTCAAACCTCACTACACGTCACACTACTGACTGACTTCACAACCAAGATGGGCGAAGCACTCGAAATCGTTTTGAAATGAAAAGGAAAACTCGTGGTTGAGTTGACAAACGAGAATATATCAAACGCGTTTATTGCTGTGAGGCTTGAGGGCTACAGTTAGCAAAGTGTAACGTCTGCACAATCTAGTGATTTAATACAGTATTTTGTCTGCCACAAGTCAACGTGAGGGTTTCAATTTCATTTCAACTGCTTCGTGTTAAGGAACGTCGAAGTTTAACTGAAAGTTTACATATTTAGAAAAATGTCTTCCTTTAGCTGTGGCCAAAAAGATTTTATCTTGCAAATTTAAGTTTTTTTTGCTTTTTTTAAATTAAACCCTAATGTTTTTTTACGCAAGGCAACATATATAGTGGTTTGTGAAAAAATCAACTTAACTTTCTGGTGAGTCCCACTGAGCATCTTTCCATGCACGAGGTAGCCCAAAGTCGCAACTGAATTTTCATGTTTAACCAGCAAACCGAATTTATGTTCCCGAAGAACAAGTTTGAAAACGGTGAAAGATGGACGATGCTTAAAAACTGCTTCTAGAGTTTCCAAGACTGCCATCAAATCGCCTGGAAAGTCTGTCGTTTCACGAACTCGATCACGGATTGGTCGACCAGAAAAATAAATCTAATCGATCACAACACGTGGTCGCTTGTTTTTCATCCAACTGGGATTTCGTCGCTATCGAGGACATATGGCATTTCGCGACTCCTAATTTCACAGTAAATGGAAATTTCGCGTTACGCTCTTTTGCGCATCGATCTATTCTCGCCTCCAAAAGAAAAGGTTGTTTTGTAACAGCATCGCAAATCTCCATAAAACGGAGCAGACGGCAACTTCATCATGATAATTCGGACATGGACAAAAGAAAGTAAATATTGATGTGCGACGTTTTCCTCTATCACGATGACGAAGTGTTCAAGTTTGAAAATCACAAAAGCAAAACCCACGTACGATCTGAAAGACGAGTTTCTATTTGATAAGTGACCGGCTGGCAAACGAAAAGTTCTTGACAAATCTTCGCTGCTCCAAAATTGCCTTTTGACGCACTTCAACAACGATTGTCATGAAGAAAACGTGCAGTTTAAGTTTTTATTTTCGAGCTAGAAGACGTTTACCTTAACCTTTCCGCAATAGCACAAGCAAAGGTGTTCTATTGGAGCATTATAGGTAACCTTCGCGGGTTAAGAACTTCATCAAAATTTTTGAGAACTGTAAAATATTATCAGCAGTATCAACACAGCACGAGTGCGTTAAAAGTCATTCAAGAAAAATGAGAAACGCGTATTTTCTCACAAACACTAACAACTTCGTTCTGTGACTTTCAAGTCTCCCAGAGTAGAAGCACTGTGCGCTGTCCCCATTCGCCTCCCCAGATGTGTCGCGGGTGCAACTTGGGAGATTTCAACGAACACGTTGGGAACGATGAGAGGGTATGGAAGAGTGTGATTGGCAGACATGGTGATGCTGACGTGCATGATACCGCAATGCTCCTGTTGCAACTCTAGTGTAACAACACACTGTGTATCACGAACACTTTCTTCCAACATCGAGATTTGCGCAAGTACACCTGGTGGTGCAGAAATTCGTTGGGTCAACGGTCGCTCATTGATTTCTGCATAGTATCGGTTGGCTTGGTCCAATCAGTGTTAGACGTTCGTGCCCACAGGGGTGCAGAAGTGTTTACCGATCACCACCTACTGGTCTTCGACTTACGTCTTGAAAAACCAACAGGGTCTACAAAAACGAGCATGTCTAGGAGGTCGTGTCTGACAAGGATGTAAGAAAGACCTCTGCAGACAGCATATCGTCCATATTCCGAGAGATCCCGGAATACACAGCAGATGTAGAGAGCTGTAGCTTCATTGCTGTTCGGGTATGTCAGCAGAAATGACTTGGTGTGGGAATAATGAAAAAAACAATCCTTTGTGGAGCCAAGAGGTGAAAGAGGCTATTCGAGGAAAGAAAGTAGCCTACCAAGCATGGATTTAGGAAAATTCCGAATCTTCTTGGCATTTGCGGCACGCTAAGGTGCGAAAGTCCGCAGCCCTAGGGGTGAAAAAGCCCAAAATGCAATCTTGGGAGATGCCGGGCATTAACTTGAATCCAATTACTGGCAAGCCAAACAAAAGTATTCTGGTAAAATGATCGGCGTCTCCACGGAAAAAATTCTAATATTACGAGATCCATCAAAGACAAAAATGGTGTCTTTCTCAGCAATGACGAGGACATCATTGGCAGATGGAGAGAGTATTTCAAAGACCTTTGAACAGAAGAGCTCTTTGGCTGACTCTTGCGTGTCAAGTGGCCTGGTGTTCTGGGAGGACACCGAAAGATTGGCAAAGTGGGGTAATCATCTGCATACATAAGAAGGGAGACAGGAGAGAATACAATGACTACCGTGGCATCTCCCTCCTTTGCTTTCCTGGAAACGTGAATGCCAAGTGCCTTGTAAAAATATGCCGCGAAATAATGGAACCAAAGCTGGATGATACCCAGTGCGGTTTAAGTCCTGGCTACAGCACTACAAACGAAATTTTCACACTCCAGCCAATTTTTGAGAAATCTTGGGAATATGCAAAAGACGTCTGCGCATGTTTCGTGGACCTTGAGAAAGCAAATGATCGGGTCCCTCGGGAAAAGCTTTGGGAGTGTTGCGGAAGAACAGTGTTGACGGCCGCCTGTCACTGGAGGTCAAGTCACTGTATTCCTACTCAGGCGTTTCCGACCGGTCGGTGGAGTTAAGCCACAACCGTTCACCACGGATGATGGACTCCAATGAGGGTGTGTGCTGTCGCCGTTCCTCTTCATGGTTTAGTTTATATGAATTAGATAGACAGTCCAGCTGAGTCGACGAGGCGTCACTGTTGGAAGCCGCAGAGTGAACCGTTGGCTTTTTGCGGTCGAATTGGTGCTGCTGGCATCGTCTGAACAGGGTCTCCAACATGCGCTTGACCGGTTTGCAGCTGCGTACGACCAAGCGGGAATGAAGATTAACACAAAAAAGAACTGAGGTATTATGCCTCTGCAGAAAACCAAGCCAGCGCACGCTGCAAGTGGCAGTACACTGCAGCAGGTCGAGACGTTCAAGCACTTTGGGGTGTATTCACGAGTAACGGAAAGCTGAACAAGGAGACTGATACACGGATTGGTAAAGCAAGCACAGTTCTGCGTGAGCTTTATCGCTCTGGGTTACAAAATGGGGGCTTTCAAAGACTGCAAAGTTGGCAGTTTTTAAATCAGTCTTTGTTCCGATCCTCACCTATAATAATCGTGAATCTTGAGTAATAACTGAAAAAGTGCTATCTCAGGTATAAGCGGCAGAGATGGGATTTTTGCGAAGAATTCACGGCGTTTACACTTCGCGACAAAGTGCGCAGCTGTGAAATCCGTAAAGTCCTGAATGTCGATCCACTTCTCTGTGTTAGAGAAATTTCAGCTACGATATTTCGGCCGCGTGTCCAGAATGTCCCAGGAGAAATCAATTAGGCGAGTCCTGTTGGCTACACCCAAGCAAGGGCGGCCCAGAGGCCGACCAAAAACCAGGTGGTGTAATTTCATCTCCGGCCTTGCTTGATCCAGTCTTGGTGTGAAGCCAGCAGAAGTACCAGAGTTTGATAAAAACTGCGAGGTATTTTGAGTCTTCCTAGGGCTTCTGTCCCCACGACACTCCCAAGAGAAAAAGTAGGTATGATATTGAATGAATGAACTTCGTGCTGTCACCTTCAGTTCCGTCCAAACGCAAGTAATTGAAGCAAAATTTTCAGCATTGAATTCTTTGCACAATATTGACTTCAGAAAACTCATAGTTGTTCTAATCATAAGTTTTTTAGCATGGTTAGAGACACCATTCCTTCCTGGACACGTTTAGAACGAACATACCGTATTACAAGTGAGGAGATTGACCACCGGTAGTTTTTTAGCTGAAGAAATGGAGATAGTCATGCAGTACACAGGCAAAATATCAAGAGAACAGCGCACTTCTGCATTCGACGTTTTTCGTCTTGACGATTCAGGGCAACTCTAACGATAAAGGAATTGTTGAGGTTTGAACTACAAATCCATGACTGCTATAGATCTCTTCGGAAAAGGAATGACCCCTTACACATGCAAATTGGATTCGCGCTTGCCGTTTGCGTCATTTTTATCATGCAACAGACATTGAGGAGAGCTACATTTCGTCTTTCGTAATTTCAACATACCTAGCTCCAATAACTAAGGTGTCGTTGATGAATTTCAAATCTTGAACATCGTACAGCTGAGGTCCTCTTTCCGTAGGACCGTTAACCGTCAACACTGCAGTGAACGACGATGTTTCTGAAAAGACATTTACTGTGAAGTTCTAAAACTTGAACATGATTTTGCTGTCGTTTCTCTCAATCCACAGGCAAGTTATATATGCGCTTCACAAAATGCGTTTTAAACAAAAAATTGCTGCCAAAAATTTTCAAATCGCGACTCAATTCGATTTTGATATGTTGAGATAATTACGGTGAATACCTCGGGGGTTTCAACAATTGCGGAAACGGAAAACAAAGTCACAATTAGGATTCAGTTAAAAAATTAAATAGAATAACCGATATTTACATTAGTTGAGCAATGCACACACACTTAAGTGCAAGTCTGAGACATAGCGTATTACTTCCTGCTCATCGTTCTCCTGTGTGATTCCTATCGTTTCACAAATCGATTTTGAAGGCTGTATGGTCAATTGCCAACTGCCTTTCTACAATTGCCAACTGATCAATTGCCAACTGCCTTTTTACTATCGTACTACTGCTTTTTAGTGGCAGAAGAGCTTGAGCATCTCTATTACCCCTAAAGCTATGCTGAACTCATGCTTCCTATAGGGCTTTCAATGCCAGACAAGTTGAAGGGCAAATGTCCTACCAAAAGCAGCCTAACTCTTTTCAGCTCGGCAGCAAGGGCTGGTACCTCCAGCTATGGGCGTGTGAATAATGAGTCACGCACGGCTTTCTGAGACAGATCCAATGCCAGTCATCTTGCAGGGGACACCAGGTACATGTTTACGTGTGTCACTTCAGGGCAACCTGTCTTCAACACAGCGGTCACGCTTCAGCATTTCACTGGATAAAATGAAGGTGATGTTCAGATGAGGACATTTTTTTCTAGGCAAGCATATGCTCTCGATCTCCTGTCCCGGCGTTTGGGATTGCTCACTACAGTGACAGTTGAAAATGAAATATCCAAGTTACTAGCAAACCAGGGACAACACGTAGTTGCTCCAGCCCAGGTTTATTCGCCCATGGGGCAGGCGCGGCTGGGTTGTCAGCCTGGTACTGCCGCGTTGGGAAGTTCGGTCCTTGGGATGCACTGTGGAGTTATCGCCATTGCCTCGTC
>JGI24022J15233_10010925_pt1 | contig 10330 bp, 11 predicted proteins | sample Ectturendosymbi2_FD_15233 | JGI IMG/M metagenome (IMG submission 15233)
AACCCACACGCCTCGCAGCCATGACAACCAAGTACGGACGTCACGAACATCGGTCAACTACAGCCGCCGTGATGTTGTGCCTTTGTCTGCGCATCTTTGACGATCGCCGTGACTTCAACCAACAAAAAGCCACCTAAGCGTTGACGGTGTCCAAAGTGCGATAACAGAAACAGAGTTTCTAAAAGCACTTGTACGATTGCTACAGGTTAAAACTAACGTTAAGTATTTCATCATCACGCTTTTAATTTTTGTTCGTGCTTCAAGGCGATTAATCGAGTGTTTCGTGGCGCATTCCATGATTTCCTCTCATGCCACGTATTTATTTGGTGGAACTAATTCCTGAAAAGCAATGATTCGTCGGGTTCCAGGACATTCCAATATTTTTTATTTCAACCGCGAACGTCGAGATCCAAATCCAATGGCAAACAAACTGAGTTCTGAACAAACACGACAATTACAAATAGGTTTATTTAAAACGTTGGAAAAAACAGCACAGCTTTCACAAAAAACCTAGAGGTTAAACAAAACGAAAATACTCACAAGCAAGTCAAGGCAAGATGGTCGTTTAGTGTAACAGTGTGGGTTTGATCACTTCCGGTTATGGACGGAGGAACTGGAAAAAAGTTATTGTCAATAACATTACACCTTAGCAGTACTGCAAATCTTCGCAGAAAAGTTAAACATTTTATAGCTTCTCTGGACACTGACAATAAAGCTTTCGCTAGAATGATAAAAATATCAAATCATTAGAAAAGTACCAGTTAGTTGAATTTGAACTGAGATCGTTAATCTTTCACTCAACTCAACAAACATCACAACGCGAAACCAATCTGACTTAATTTGGATCGAATGTTCTGAGAGATGATACCAGCGCTGCGTCGTTGTTCAGAAAATCACTGCTCTGCAGTGATTAACGCAACTAATTAAACCGCAAATAAAATCTTACCATAAACACTGAGGTCAAAATCTTTCGAATCTTCCCCGGCGATATTGCGGGTAATGCATTTGTACGAAGCTGTGTCCGTAACAACGGCCTTGTGGATACGAAGTATTTGATCGCGGTCGTCGATCTGTACGCGCTCGTCGTCCGGCGACATTTCCTGCAATCCTGGAAGCGTAGAAGCAAAGCTCGTTTTAAAAAGTATATTACAAGCGAACGAACCGAAACGTTTATACAGTGCTGTTCCAAGCACGTTTACCTCAAGCACTGTTTTCTCACAAGTGTTACCGATAAAGGTCGTTTTTCTTCAAACGAGTCAAAGCAAATATGGCCCAAGTTGGGTTCCCCGTTTTTCATACATACTTTTTACAAACGTTGGTCCACACTGACTTGTATCTGCCCTTGGATCGAAAAATCTCAGAACGTTCAGTTTATTGAGATTTAAGGATTTTGAATCAACGAAACACAGAACCGTTTTGAGGAGAAACCATCTGTGCACTGCAAAGCAACGAAAACGCCCAGTTTCCGTACATTTACGTCTGTTTTACGTTTTCTTTGTTGTCTGCAAACGTTCAAAGCGAAACATCACATTAAACAGCCCTTGATTGAGCTTTGCAAATACTTAACATTGAGCTGACTGGTCCTAAAACCACAAAATATTTTCAGCACCGAAAACAAACAAGTAATGGGATTTTGACTGTAATTTTGGACATTTAAAAAACTACCGAGAAATCGCAGAATCAAATTTCTGCCATCAAACACAAAGATTCCGAGTACAAAACTTAGAAAATCACGTGCTTTCCATTGAGCAGGGATGGCCTGCGTAGATTCAAGATTCACAGTCAGTTTTGGCTGCAAGTCGGCATAGTATATGTGCTGATAAAGCTTGGATGGTTTCTTACCTTTATACCATTTAATCTGTGGAAACGGTATCCCTGTGACGGAACAGTGAAGTTCAACTGATTCGTCGACGTTGACCACGTGACTTGAAACGTCATCGCTGTCTCGTATGGAGGGAGTAACGTAAACATCCAGACGAACCACCTGCGACGGAAAAACAGTTAAACAATTCCAAACGTGAATGAGCGTTTTCGTGACATAATTTAGTTAAGAATTATTTTCTTGTCAGCTATCTAATTCACAAGAAGGGAATAGACGTTTTTGTTTGCTTCTTAAGGGTATATTAAATCATCCAATGGCTGTTTAGTCGCGCATTTCATGAGACACAGTGACTATCGTGACTTCAGAAGGAACGAGGATGGAAAAATGAATAATGTGAGAAAACCGGTTTACACTTTCCCATGCATTCACACTTTCCCATGCATTCACACTTTCCCATGCATTCACAGTTAACAAACTTTTGAAGATCACCAGTAATACAAAAAAACAATGATTTGATAATTCATGTTCGGCCGAGGTGCTACAGGAAATGTTAAAATGCACAGAATATCTACGCAACGGCAGAAACAAACATTAAACTTGGTTGGAGATTAAGTATCGAAAGGGCATCAAGTTTTTCCTTTTGGCCTTCAGTCTGACGTACACAGCATCTGTTAATGACGCACACCCCACCTTGTGCGACTGTCCGACCACATTTATTGCAGTGCAGTTGTACAATCCAGTGTCCGACACTCTCGCGCCAGTGATGCGAAACACCTGACCACCGTTCAGGAAAATAATGTGGCCTCTTTCTTCTTCCACAGGCTGTAAACAAACACAGTTTTGTTGAAATAAAGCAATGCCCCCAAAGTACTATGACTGGCTCTAGTTTTAAGCCGATTATTGATCACAAGCTGAATGCTCCAAGAAAATATAGAAATAAAGACACAACACTGACGTTGATTCTTCATCTAGTTTCATAACAAACTAAGCCAATTTCTAAAACTGACACATGACAGTTTTATGAGACGTCATCCCTAACTGTTGTAGTACAGTTAGTTTTTGATAAATGCAGCATTTCTCGACATAAATGCTTTTGAATCCGGGCTACATTAAGAAATATAAATGCACTTTACACAGTTTTGATAAAAAATATTAAACTGAAAAGTTAAAATAATCTTTTCAACAGTGTTTGACAGAAACTGTTGACTTCCTTTTACCGTAAGTCTACCTCACAGCTATGTATTGGCAAATTAACGACAATTGTTACCGTTTTCTGCACCTCCCCTTCATACCACGTGATCGTTGGAGGAGGAACAGCATCGGCGTCACAAGTGAGGTCTACATCCTCCCCCTCTCGCACCCACACATGCTCCACGCCGACGTTGTCCGAGATGACAGGTCCCTCTGAAGGCAATAGTATCATTGTTGAAGTTGAAGAAAAACTATACCTACGTTTATGTTGAGTTGGAGTTATTCGTTTGATGTTGTTTTGTACTGTTAAGGCTTTATTCTGCCAAAGAACAAGTTAAACTCACTGCCCTATCAGCAACGATTGCATAATGGCAGCAACGCCCTTTACCGGGAAAAACTTGCACATGTTTGCTCAGATCAAACAACGGATAAAGGTCAATAATCAGCAAAACGCTGCCAGGAAGAGTAAAACCAAAACAACCATGAATGTAATAAAATAAGCTGTGTCTGAAAGAGTCGATTATGTTTACATCCGTTTCGCTGTGTTCTATAGGCTATAATCCATCTTTTTTGGATAGATTATGGTTAGACATAAAAACACAGTTAATTTCACGTGTTGCACTGCAACTCCATGTTGCCGCACATTTTTGAAAGCAACTGCAGTCTCCGGCATCTGCTTAAATATAAAGGCCTTTTTAGTCTTCTATGGTCGCATTTTGCTAAAAAAAGTACATCACGCAGCTCAAAAGTTTATTCGAAGAGGCGTTGTTTACATGTGATCGATTTTCAATTCGCCGTATTTGTTATGGTAAAAAACATTAATTCCGTCTTTTTCACTCTAAAAAAGAAACTTTCAGTATTTTTCCTCCGTTTATACATCTCATTTACAAATTTTGTTATCCAAGTGGAGGTTACAGACCCAACCATGCAACGGAGACAGCGATCAACGTCTCTTAAAAAAAACTGATTTTAAATCAGACAGATCTGATCACTTGAACAGCAGTTAATAGCGCATCTTCAAAATGACGATTCGTCAAACTTGGATTTTCTCATCCAAAAGAAGCTTTTGTATGTGCGCAGCAAGAAGCATTAGAATTTTAGCAAGGCACAGAAAAAAGTAATTAAAGGAAATCAACTCTCACCATGGACAAGCACTTCTGTGACTTTCCGGACAATCCCGCGTTCATTCTCTGCCTCACAGATGTACTGCCCATTGTCATCTGCGGTCACCACTTGCAGGGTCAGAGTCCCGTCGTCGGCGATGTCGACGTTCGGATCCAGTTCAGTAATTTCCTCCGCACCATGGTACCATCTGCAGCATAATCGCTAGTGATGACGTGCATTAGTGGCGACGCAGTGTTTTGAGAAACCTGCGTCATGAGTTCGATACTCAGCTCACGGTTTGCAATACCAACATGCGTTAACACCACAGTGGTTTGCAAACTTTTTTGTACCGCGACCCGTTGTAGTAACCCACTATAACCCAATGAACCCAACCTAAACCTCGAAAAAGCAAATGTAGTGCAGCATTGTACGTAAAATATCTGCTCGCGGCCCCCCCAAAAAAGGTTTAGGACCCCTCTGGCGTCGCGACCACCAAGTTGAAAACCACTACGCCGACAACTTGTCGCACTGACAGCACAATATGCGGAAGCTCGTATTGCTACAACATATTTGCAAACAACCGTAAATATGCTACAACATATCTGCAAACAACCGTTTCCAGAACAACTCTGTACATTTGTTTAACTCGTTCTAATATTAGAAGTTCACCAATGGTGTCGATATTCAGCCCTTCAAAGTAAGGAATATCATTCGTCAGCGTCAACAATTCAACGCAAGCAAAAACGCAAAAGCAACCGTTAATGAAACATGGCGTCATGAATGAAACCTCAGTTTGAATATCTTGATGTGGAAATAGATAAATGCTGAAGCGATCCGTATAAGAAATTTAACTGCGTGAGATTGACTTGCATGCGACAGACTGATAGTTACGATAAAAGCGTTTGGGATTCGAATGAGATGCGTGATGGTGTGATGAAATGTTGTATGAAAGTGAGTTGTAAAATGAGTTTGGAAAAGCAAAATTTGCTAGTGGATTTGAAATAGTAGAATGTCAGGAAACCATTTTAAGATTCTTAACCAACAGAGAATTCCTCTCAGAATCTTCAAGCAAAGAATCGTACAATGATCTAGTAGTCAGTTGGTCGCGTTTAATATCGACATTCAGTTGTAACTTCAGTACAAATTCAATATCTGTGCAAAGCTTCTTTCTGTAGATTGTGTCTTCAAATTTACGTATTACAAACAGGAGTGAAAGTAGTGTACAGACACCTTAAACTTACCAGACTTTGACAACCTGTTTTCCGTTTTCTTGCACAAGATTTATTTTAGAAATATTGGAAAACCACACGCAAAGAACGTGAGATCAGTCAACCACAGCAGAGAGTGAAAAGCACGAAACATAAAAAACCACCAGGGGCAACATTTTACTAACTTCGTCGAAAAACAAACTAACTGAATAGCGAACAATTCTTTACCTGATTGTTGGTTTAGGATCTCCAGTTGCGTTGCAAGATAGTGACAGACTGCTTAGTGCAGTCGGGTTCGTGATGCAAAATCCGTTTTCCTTGCTTGGCTTGCAATCCTCACCAAGGTTGATCTGTGGTTTACGTTGAACGTCAAGGAAAGTGGTCGACCTGTCCTTGTCGGCGACATTGATTGCCTCGCAGTGATATTCGTCCTCATCACCGGGTTGTGCATTACGTATGATCAACTGACTACTGCTCTGTCCTTGACCTCCTGCAACGAAACACGACGGATTTGCGAACTTTGAAACGCACCAAAGATGAAGCAATGACCAGCTCAGCGCTCGTCGGTACATCAAGACGCTACTGCTTCCACTCTATTCGCTGATTGGCCCTTTCAGTGAGAGGCCACGCGTCTACTGGTGCGTGGCATATCCTTGTGTGTGTATGCCTTATCCCGCTGATCGCCCATTAAATCACCCAATCCGGTGGGTAACCTCTATACGAGAGAAAGAGAAGCGCGCAGAATTAGCGCAGAACGCCAGCGACTACAGGAATTGTCCTGTCAACTATCAAAAGAAACTTCATCTTTGTACAAGGTAGAGCAGATTATTTCATCACACTTTGTCGATACTAAACAATATCGGGAAATCTAAGGAGAAATTTTGGAGCAAACAATTCGTGGCAGACAAAATGTAAACTCACTCAGATCTTTACCAATTGCCTGAACCACATTCAAAAGACGTTTGTACAGTTTCACAATGTCTTCCAGGCTTCAAACCGCTACTCGCTTTTTACGAACATTAATTCACGCATGTTATTGGCGTATATTCCATCCAAGACAAATAAATAACTTTAAAAATTGACGCAGTAGTTGCTTATGACAAATGTCAAATAAGAAAACAGAATAATAACTGGAACGAAGCGTTCGTTGCAACAACAAAAAAGCATTCTATGCACTTACTGGTTTCGGTGAATGAAATTCTTGAGTCAAAGTTATTCACAATTCGAGTGCTGCCTCGAAACCACGTGATTGTGGGAGTGGGCTGCCCGGTGGCGAAGCAACTCATCTCAGCACTACGGCCAACCAAGACCTACACACAGCGAAGTAGAATTTTCTCGTTATGCTCGTCAAGCATAACAGATCGTTCATTTCAAACTAGAAAAGATATAATCTCTGACGATTGCGCTTCTGAGTAGTTTTTATTTTTATTTTTATATTTTTATTTTTTTTATTTTTATTTCGCGGCTTCAGAAACAAAAACACAAAACACACCGAGGTTTTTTAAAAACCGCACAAAATTGGAAATAATATCGCACACGGAGATTATTGGGAAGAAGCAAATAACCGCCCAAGCGTCAGTAAGAGGTGAAAGAACAAGCACGGTTTGGTGCACGTACCTTTATCAGACTCGGTCTTCTGCGGATAGACGGAGGAACTAAAACGTCAAGAAACATGTCTCTCTGCGCAGTTCCAGCCACGTTTGTTGCCGTACATACGTAAGAGCCTGAACACACAAAACAAGGTTGACAACTCCTGGTTTATATGACAGAATATCATGTGTAAAATAACGACAACCGTGAATATGAAAGTGTTTGCAGCGTCCTGAAACATTAGCCACACAACGTCAGCAAAAAGGTAATCCTTAAGAATCTTAAAACGAAAAAACAACGGTCTCCGCAATATTTAGTTTCATATTCGCGTCAAGACACCAATGCGACCATCACACCGGGTCATTTTGCAACTCACATCACACGACCCCCTGTTAATTGATTCAAGCCATCAAAGAGCTAGAGCGACAGCATAATGCAGCACACCTTCATCAGAGAGAGCCGCAGAATATATCGTGAGGTTTCCGTGAGCAGTGATAGCGAGTCCGGTCTCATCACCGGTAAGAGGTTCGCCATTTTTGCTCCAAGTGTAAGTGGGAGGTGGGTCACTGCGGACCACCTGGCATTCCAGAGTTTTAGATCGACCAATGACAACTGAGTATCGTTCGCTCGTGTCCGCAACGGAAGGAATCACTGGAAAAAATGAGCGATAACTGAGGAAGAATCTTTTGTGACAGGTGTGTTTGTTTTCAAACACTCAACACGTTTCGCACAATGTTCTTTCAATCAAAGTAACAAAACCGTAATATATTTTGTCGTCGATATTTATTATAAAAGGCAGAAAACCTTTTCTTGAGATTTGCAAACAGGTCAGGCAGCGACGTGTTTTCAGTAAGCTGAGTTCCTACCAGAGGAATCTCGCACAAAAACGTAGAATTTCGGAAGACGTCCTTTGCAGCCTCACCGGTCCACAGCTGCGCTTCCGTTGTTTCTAATCTCAACTACTTGAAATTCGAGGTACTGGAAGATATTGGCTGATGCCCGCGCTAGAAAAAGTCTACGCTTGAGGAGCTGTCGAGTAACTTCCCATATACGGTGGCGAAAAACATCTCTGTGACGTCAACCGAAACAGAATACTCATACACAGCGTAAGCAAGTTGACGAAAGCGTTTTAAAGTGGCGAAATGCCAGCGGAAAATCCATAAGCACACTTACGGTAAACATCTAAAGACACCTCGATGCTGTCTCTTCCAGCCGAGTTGATGGCAGTGCACGTGTATTTCCCCGCCTCCGACGCGCTCGGATTTTCAATCGTCAGGCTCCCGTCGGTCGCAACCCGGAACCCGACCTGGGTATTGAGGGGGATGGCCTGGCCTTTCTTCCGCCACACAATCTCGGGTTGGGGGTTTCCGGTAGACTGGCACGGGATGTTGATGGGGTTGCGTTCTACGGTTGTGTAGAGGACGGCGTTCTGTGCGATGTCCGGCCGAACTACAAAAAGCGGCAGACGCAGGTGACTGACAGGTGTCAAAAACAGTACAGCACAGCATCAGATCTCCGCCAAACGCAAAAGCGACAAATGATGCACTGAACCTAAACAACCACTTTTGTGTAACACGTAGAAACCAGAAGATTCACTTGAAGATGTCCGAGAGAAGATTAGGTACATACAAAACGTTTCCATAACTTTTCCATTTTTCGGGTGGTGGTGGAACGTAAACAAGTGAAACCTTTAAATTGCAACTTCAATCTCCTGGAATGTTGAGGTATGTTGATAAATTTTGCGCAAAACCCAGAAATGGGGCAGTAGATGTCTCACAGAAAATGATTACGAATGAACAAACTTATAACTGGGCAACTCCTGCAGGGTTTCAGTTCCAAAAAACGTTAACAAAGAAAAACTTACCCCAAACGTCAAGGTCCACTCGTCTGCGATCTTCGCCAATCACGTTCCTCGCCGTGCACACGTATGTACCCACGTCACTTGGTCGCGCCTCAGTGATCACGATACTTCCGGCAGAGTTGACCTTCAAATAGCAAAGTTATGTACATCACGTCAGGGTGTTGCTCAATATTTCTTACGGCTGCAACATTAAGCATTCCTAAGTGATGTATGACCACAATCGCGCGAAAATCACAAAATTTCGCCTTTCTGTTAATTTTTTGCGTGTAAAGTAATAAACAGGATGAAAAAAACTGTTGTGAGGAAGGGAACCACACTTATGCATCGCTACCATGACAGAGAAAAACACGCTTTGTATGACTTTCAAACTATAAATGTTTCTTCGTGCGTTTCGTTCCTGCTTTTCGTTGGATTCGCTTTCTCTGCCAAGAAAAGACCAAACTCGCCCCGTATTTTTGCAGAGAAATGCCTCTTGCTTTCTGCGGCAACGAAGCGCTGTTCCGCTGAAAATGAAATCGCGCAGTGATCGGGGACACATTTGATTTTACGATGAGGTTTTCGTCAAACAGTCTGTGCCACAGCATCCTCTTTTTGTGAAGGGTTTATTTTGTAGACAGGGAGGGAATCGAGTCGAAAAACAGTATTTTCTCCCAGTCTATCAGAACACAACGTAGCTTATCCTCTGTTGTCATCAGCAAATAATGCAACGATATCCTCGAACCGGCTCATCTGGCTGCATGCTCATTTATACTTACATGCACCCGGGTATTTGGTTCAAAAGGCCTCCTTCCTTTACTCCAGAATCGCTCAGGAGCAGGGTTCCCGGATGTGATTCGACAGGGAATGACGACAGTCTCTCCTTGAATCACGTGACGAGTCCGGTCACCAACGTCGACAATGGGCAGTACTGTTCAAAAGGCAGAGAAGATAATGCAGCAGCGAGTCGCATTGTCAAATATAACATTCGTGTCGAACTTGCAGTCACACCAAGGCCTCTTTCTAGGAGGCCTTGGTCACACACACACCGCTGTAGTAAATACTCACCTTGATATAAAAACATAATTCCTTGATGTTACAAGGTTGTTTAAAACATATCCATTAGAACTCACGCTTAACTTCAAGCATATTAAAGCTGATAACAGAAAAACGTAAGCGTACAAGCTAGATTTAATATTTACACGAATGCACGCAGCCAGGATAACAGGCTTCAAATGCGGGCAACAACAACATCCCCAGCTGCCCAGCTAATCATTGAAACAGCAATGTACTGTACGCCGCGTCGATTGGACTACTTTAACTGTGAAAATCTTTATTGGCAGAGTACGTTGAAGGCGCTCCAATCGATCTTGCGAAAAAAAACAAACAAATACCAAATAAACGCGTCATACCAGTCCCTGTGATGCTCAGCTGTGCGGTTGCAGTTGTGCTTCCAAAAACATTAGTGGCCGTGCAAGTATAAGCACCTCCGTCTGCGAGCGTCAAAGGCCCGATGAACACGCTATTGGAGGAGGGCATCAGCTGGGTTCGCGGGTTCGCGTCAAACAAAGTCTCTTC
>JGI24022J15233_10010931_pt1 | contig 10328 bp, 6 predicted proteins | sample Ectturendosymbi2_FD_15233 | JGI IMG/M metagenome (IMG submission 15233)
GGATTGTTTGTGACTGACGTCATAAGTGAAGTAGTTTTAGGGTCCTTGTGGCTCATGTTGCCTGGCCTAGGGCCCAACCACTAGGCCAAACTGTTTCGCTGAAGTTTTCATTGGCAACTAGACTCGAGTCTGAGTCTTTTGAGCCTTTGATCGACTTACTAGCGTTTCTGGTTCAAAAGTTACGATCTAAAATAAACAAATTAATTAACTAACTAATTAGTCAAATATTTTTACTAACTTACATCACAACTTTTGAACCCGAAACCCCAGCAGGTCATCCAAAGTATCAAAAAACTCAATTGTAGCCTAGTTTCCAGTAAAAACTTCAGTGAAATACTACCTTGTAACGGTTGGCACCCAGGGCCAGGCAAAGTGGCCTAAAAGTCCTCCACTTATGACATCACTGACAAAAAACCCGCACCCCCAGGCAAAAAAATTTTTTTCAAGTGCAATCTACTAGACTGGCAGATCCATTTGAGCTGTTGAACAGCTCTCTAGCGCAATCGGCGGAGGAGCTAGGGCGTTGGTAAGGCAACTGAAAACTGCTGTTTTTTTGCAAAAGTCGCCAAAACCAGCCTGACGCCAAAGTGTTAATCTTCTTTATTATTGTGCAGTAAGCATCTCAATTGGTCTTCGTCATGTCACCTGCATTGTCTGTGAGTACAAAAAAATTTGCTTCTCTTTTAAGCCAAATTTTTCATAAAGTTTTTCATAATGGACCAGATTTGAAATCCTTGTTGTTTTCCTTCAGTATTCTGTAATCCCAACATGGGAACTTTTATTCTATATTTCTTTGACAATCAACCAATCCACACTGACTGCTATATATATAATTTATCAAGTGGTTTGTTGCAACATTGACTTCCTAGAAGAGCAACTCATTTTCTAGGATCTTCTTGGGTAGCTGTTCAGAACACTGCAGAATGAGGTTTTGAGCATTCTTTCTTGAAATGCTAATGCCAACTCAACAAATATTTTTCCCATGAAGTGATTAAAACGTGAAGAATCAAACATTGTTAATGGAACAACACTGTTCACAAAAAGATGCGTCTTAAACTGATTTGTGTATTAACTTTCACACTTGCAAGCTTAGATTCAAAAAAAAGGTGTAATCAGTGTTTGACTTGGCTTATGTTCAACTCATCCTGTCTTTGAAGCCTTTCCTAATTTGTGTTCCTCTCAAACCTTTGTATATGCAGACCTATGCTTTCTCTGAAGATGTTGCTTCAGGTTAGATCTGATACTGGAAGCATGGGCATTAGAAGGGGAGAATGGAGGGGCCTTTAACATTTCCCATTATGTGAATTTTTAGCAAAAAAGGTTGTTTCATGGGTTTTGAGTGGGTAAAATGAAATCGCACCACTTTTGGCTATCACTGGAAAAATCCACTATTGCTCCCACCCTGGCAAATTCCTTCAAACACCCTTGATTGGCAGCCAATAATATCTTAAGGTTCTTCATGACTCCTCTGAAACTTCATAAGTATAACTTCCATTACCTGGTTCCTCAAAGTAGCCATACAGTTTACTTAAAAAATCCATCTTGATAATATAAAAGTAAATTCTTAGTGAATTATAAGAAAACAGGCACAATGCTGTGGGTGTTCAACTCAAAAGGGTCGTGTGCCAAAGTATTTCATGTAACTTAGTCCAAAAGCCATACTGTGTTCAAATGATTGCTGGCATGTAAATGAACTTGCCAGTTGTATTTTCATTTTTGCATGTTTTGTATCATGTGCAAAGGTAATTTAAAGCACATTTAATTAAAAAATCAGTGATTCCTTAACTGTCAGAAATCAACAGATAATCACCTTATCTGATTTAGAATGTGATTATCTAAATGCAACATCATGCTGTTCAAGACTAAACAAATGGGTTTTGCCAGAAGTGATAGCAGCATGCCTGCTGCCTTTGCTTATGTTGTGCACTGGACACTGGATTTTGTTTCTCCTTAATTGTCCTTTGCCCATGTACATAACCAACAGGTACGTAGTTTCTATCTTCTTGGCCGATCTAAGCAACAACACATAGTGTTATTTCACTAAAACCTAACACTTGAACAACATTGTAGTTTCTAGGTTAACTTGTTGCAAAGACATTTTTGTGAAATGTTTCTGACAACAGATACTTTTGCATTGATCTATGCTTTTAACTTCGTCAACCCTATACTTAAGAAAGACTTTGCAATGCAGTAGCATATATAATTTTCTTGGCTAACTTTAAAAACTGTATATTCTGAAGCTGTGCTGTTGTTGTTAAACTGAAACCAAATACTTGACAAGCATTGCTCTTTTAGGGTTAAACTTCCCCCAAAACATTTTTAACACCTGGTGCTGACAGAAAATACTTACTATAAGCTATATTTGTAACTTCATTACTTAGGGGCACCCAAATAATATCATATAAATATAGTATATAATACTTCTGAAATATAGCAATTAAGATCACCTTTTTGTAGCGTGCAAACATTTTATGTTACGTCATGCCATGCTCAAGAATCTACACCCTGAACAGTGGCATATGCAGAACATTTTCATGGAGTGGGTTTCAGTGGCACATGGTGGTCATTTGTATTTGGTGTGCGTTGTTTGTGACGTCACAATTTGACGTCATATTCATGTTTCCAAAGCAACGTTTTGGCAAAGTTTGTTCACACAATATGCATATTCTTCTACACGCACTCTTAATTTGTGTTTCAATGCACTTAATATAAACTTGCAACCTTCCATGTTAGGGTATCGGAGAAAAATAAACTCAACGCTACGGCACAATTCATAACTGCAAAAACATCAGGCCGCCCATTAAAACAGGGAAGTAAAACACACTCATCATTGCGTCAGAGCAATTTACAACTGCAAAATGAGGCTGGGCTGATGTCTTGTCGAATACGAGCAGTCGAGCGTCGAAAGTGTGCGGCTGGACTGGCTGGCGCACACCCCGGTTTGCAATATTGAATCCTGCTAAACTACACAATAATTGAGAATGCGCATAAATTACTCAAGAAAAATTTCAATTTTACGCTATCTGAAGAAGTTTAGCAAACGTTTAGTTTTCCTTTTTCCCTGCTGAGACATTTTCAAATGCCTGAATGCTTCTATGTTAAAACAGCTGTTTTTGAACTCGTGCAACTGATCTATCACGCTACAGAAATTAGTAATGTAGCCAATGTGGTCAGCGCATGCGCTGATCAGCCTTAGCATACAAAACACAATTGTTTCGGATAAAGTGAACTGCCGCGGAACACAATCTTAAACATGCATAGTGGACAGACGGTCTGCAAAAAGTGGTGAGGTGGTTGCTGGAAGCAGACGATAACCCAGATTCCCACCACCAAACCCTAATTATTACTTTTTGGCCCATATACAATGTTCCTTGAAATTTGCATGCAAATTTATTCCGTGGTATTTGCATTAAGTCGACAAATTGACAAGCTAAAACTATGCGAAAACAATTAATCGCCTTTGTGCAGGTAGTAAAGTTTTCATAAAATATCAAGCTCAGGGAGGGGGTTTTAACCCCAAACCCCACCTTGCGTACGCCCTTGACCCTGAATTTCATTGCACAGTATGAAGGGGGTTAAAAAGTTGCTTATATACGTTTCATTTGTAACTGTTCATTGTTGCTAGTCGTTTGTCAATGAATGATATTTACTTCTAAAAGCTACATTACTTACATTGCAATAATGCAACAACACTTCTTACTAATCTTTAGGTGTGGAAATTCTTCTATGTGCCTTCGGCAATCATACTTACACTTCATTGAAACCGTCACATCACAGTTACTAACTGGTCAGCACATCAAAATATTATTTGAGCTGTTACCATCGCAACATTTCCTGACCTGTGTTTTGCATTGACTTGAAAAACATTTCTGAAGCTTGTTGTGGATTTTCTAATTTAAACAGCCACCTTTCAGAGATCCATGAACTAGACATACCATATTTTTTTATTGAAAACCAGGACGCTTCAAAATAACGAGCCTTATCAAATGAATGTGGTTGATATTTTGCTTGGAGTATGTAGCTATTTTTTGTATTTCTATAGTTAAGACACCAAGAAAAATTAAAATAATACATTTACTGAGAAACAAAACAACGTTTAAGCATTTGTAAATACGCACATTCGCCCAGCCATACTTTTCTGTAGACAATACTTTCTTCAGGTTGTCTTTGTTCGATTATAGTTTTTCGTAAAAATCACAACGGGAATAGTCAGTATTCATTTTACTGGTGATAAGGGCTTTCACATTCTGCTTCTGTCATCAGACCACATGTTATTCATGATGGCTGACTGAATGCCTAACCGGGACTTTTTGGTTGACTGACCGGGACGCCGGGACAAAGCCTTTGAAACGGGACGTATGGTATGCCTACATGAACACATCTGTCCACTCGAATGTTCTGAGAAAAAGCTTTCAGTGTACTAACTTCTATTGAGGCATATTGCACTATTACAGCCACATTGGAAACTTACCTTTTTAGAAAGTAATCGTCTTTTCGATCGTTTGCATTAAACACATTTTGCTGAATATGCTCAGCTGAAAAAAGTTATGGGGCCAGCAGAAACCACGACTATCCTGCGATTCGCTTATGTAATGACAGACCCGGTAGCAAAACAGCCATCTCCAACAGATCTCGTGGAGCATCAGCAAGCGTTTGGTGCAAATCACGCGATCCAGCGCAAACTCAACCACCGTAGATCCCACCCTTCCCTACTAAGCAGCAGAAAACGCTGCGTTTGTGAGGCTGCTTAATTGGATAGTGTCACCCAGGCGCACGAACTCATGCTTTGATGCAGTAAATGTTTTTGTGTGTATTATTTCTACTAACAGCCAACGTTTCTAATTGCAAGTATCGGAAAAACATTCGGTGGTATCTTCGTAATTGTCACGAAATAACCAACAAGTGGATTTATAAACAAAGGAAAGTAAACATCTGTATAAACTAAAGTATTGCTCATCCCACATTTCTTAATGGCCAGCGGTTAGCAGTAAGCGAACGTGGTTGCGCTCTTGAATTATGAAGTGAAAAAACAGGAATTAGACTGCAGACCTTTGATGAACGGTATAAAATCTTTGGCACTATTGTTGAGTCGAGTTTGTTTGTTGTATTTCGTATGCTAAGTTCAAATTCTGGATTTGGATTTTCACATTCTGTGTATTGTTCTCATGCTATTTTGTAGGTACGTTGGTCTACCAGCCGGTAGCATCGGAGTTTACGATCCGACTGAAATACACAATCGTGGTCTGCTGAAAAGTCATATGAAAGAAGCCATGGCAAAACTAGCATATCATATACTATTCTTTTTTGTTTATCTGTACTGGTAAGTGTCGCAGCGCAGGGAAAATTGTGCTATTTTGCAATAATGTTGCTTTTGCAGCTAGTGCACAGAAAGGAAAACGTTCTTGCTTGACGCCATAGGAAAGTTATTTACTAAACTGTTATTTTGGATTGCTTTCTTATGAAAACTAGACCTACGCCTAACCGTGTCTTCGGAGAAGATCATTTAACCCACTTCCTTGTTGAATACCGATTTTTGGATCAACTGTGTGTTGCTTGCTTTTCGGTTAAAACTTCAAATTTCCGCTACATAATATATACAAACGCCACAAGTAAGGAGGGGTTTGGAACACACGCAGCATTTGCTTATATTGTGTGAAGTCCGTAGAAACGCTCAGAGTCCCGATTAGGATCTTTAGAAAATGTGTTATAACCCGTCAGTGGCGGATCCAGACTTGGCGCTGATGTTTTTCTGGATGAGGGAGTCGGTGAAAGTAGTGCAAGAGATCATTTCTGAGGATTTTTCAACACTGTCCGAATCAGGATTGAGGAATCTTTACTATTACAGGCCGCATGAATTCTGAAATATCGCTGGCAGACCGCGAAAATAACTAATTTAATCTTAAATTCTAACTTTATCTCTAAGGAAAATATCGAGAGAAGCTTATAGGGAGCGGGAAAGAGTTCTTTTGACTTCCCGTCTAAGCACATGCATAACATGGAGTTTCATTTTAACGCGATATTGTGTTCTAAGTTGGGTAACGACATTTCTGATTCGGGACATGTTAAATGTCCACGCGGGCCACATTTGACCTGCGTGCTTCACGTTCTTCACCCTTAGTCTAACTTCAACCAGATCGTTTAAACGTTTCAAAACTTTGGCAAACTGGCAGAGCCACTGGCACAACCTTTAAGCACCCGCTGTTTTAATTTTCTGTGGTTTTCAGTGAAGCCCTGAATGAGTCTGCGTCGTCACGTTACGGAATTAAACAACCTGTCGTTATCAGTAAGCGCTCAATGCAATGCTGCCGTGTACACTCTATACGAAGGCGAAATTGCTTTCCCGTAAAGTGATATCAACATTCAGCAGTTCTCTGCCACGGATATCCCATAACCAAGGCCTTATGGAGAGGTATTAAATATCCATCCAGACCCGGGTTGGCTTCGCTATAACACGCATAAGCTACTAAGTTGGAACAATATTTTAGTTTTTGTGAGAAAAAGGGGAGAATCAGAAGCATCCCAAAATTCTGAGATTTTACTGTTTTCAGCTGTTTTGGTAGTCTCAGCAAACAGGAATATGCAGTTAGCTTGTTTTTCTAGTTGGTGAACGCTCAAACAATCAAAATTACAACTCCTTCAAAAGCTGTTAAGACGAAGTTAGATCTGCTGTTTTCTGTTTTTAGGTGCCAACGCGTGTTAGTTTCTTAAATACTAGTAGGCATATTTTTCGTTCACTGGCCTTAACAAATGGACTGCGGATAATACAAGCATTCAGTACATTCATATAATTCATTGTTATTATGGTCATGAAGAACAAGGATAAAGGTTAATGATCTTCGTCACATGATGCAAAATCAAATTAGTAAGTCAGCTGCGAGAAGCCTTTATTTTTTTAACAAGAATTCTATTTCAGAGTTCTGACATTTGAAAGAGATTTGAAGCGACATACATTATCATACCTTAACGAGGCAGCAGTCAAGACAAAAGAAAACTTAGTGCCGACTTATTCAACCGCAAAAATAGCAGAGAATATTCGAAGCTCTCAGGCCACTCTGTTACAGCCATCAAACTCTGAGCGTGCGCCGTACGTACCTCCGCTCTACAGATCTTGCAACGCGCCCTTCTGTCGTTGCTGCAATTACAGACCCACCATATGCAGTATGCACTGAACTGATGCATTGTGCGATAGAGTTTTTCTAAGTCAGGTCCATGCTAGTGAACCAACTTGCATGATTTCAAAGATAAATTTGCGGACCAGCATCGTGTAAAGGTTGACGTGATTCGCTTAAATTCGGATGCGCTGCTCATTTTCAAGAGATCATTTGAAGCGTTTCGATTGCACTTTGTCATATGTTTCCATTTCGTACCATCGTGCACGCTGTACAGTCCACGGGAAGGGCTGGCGTTGCCTGTTTGTTGGTGCCGTAACAACATCAATGTTGCACAGGGCAGCTTGTCACTATAAGAAAACGGGTTATTAAGCTCCATTTCCTCTTTAGTCTTTCCGGTTCTCTAAGCCTGCTATTTAGCGAAACATTTCTCCCAAGCATCGTTGGAAGACGTTACTTCCCACCCCTGATGCAGGCAGTGTTGAAAAATCCTCCTGCTCTTTTAGTTACGCGGCTACGCAATGAACTGTGGACACCAGTGGTTCCCAACCTTCTTTGCCCACGTCCCACCTAATCACTTCTGAAATTGCGAGTGCTCCACATGTGGTTATATATAAATCTCATGATTTAAAAAAGTAAACTCCGTTTCACCTGAGAAGCCTGAAACGCCAATGCCTTGGTTTAAACAAGCTTTCGGGGCCCAGACCTCGTCTGTCGGTCTCGATGCCCCCTTGTGGGGCTGGGGCGTGCGCCCCACGTTACACACGCCCCACCGTTAGAAACCACTGAACCAGACAGAAAACAGCTGCGAACTGCAGATTATTATCATCAATGCTAGACAAGACTACCTCACCAATTATGACGTTCTTTTAGGTATTCCATAGGCTGAAACGTACTGCAGGAAAAGTGAGAGCAGTGGGTGCTTGATTGCAATCAGATGCTGGTTGTTGGGACTGTCCGGTAGTTAAGAGATATTTTTTATCACACATATAAGTGATAGACACCTGCTTGTTTTGGCGCTACAGTTGCCGAGGCAAACATTGCTTTTCAAAGTGTTTTGTTTTGATATAGCAGTAAAACTTGTTCAGGAACCTAAGATTTTCGTTAGGCACCATGAAAAGGGGAGAAACTCTCAGAGGCCGTGTGGTCGTATTTTGTGGAAGGAGGAAGTTGCCCCAGATCGTTTTTCAAGGATCCGCCACTTGAACGCACTGAATTATTTAAGAGATTAATAAAATTCCAAGTTTTAGGAACATATGCGATACCGTTCCTTTTTTTCATAAACAGGATTGTCAAGAAACTACGTTTAAATCAAAATTTTCTTGTAAAGCTTACTCGTGCTGTGAACTAACGAGGAATGATATGGTGTTACAGTAGCGCAGATAACAGTAGTTTTTTTATGAAACTGGCGCGATGAGCTTTGGTCCGTGTACTTGGAAGAATAAATCGCTTTTTCAAATGTACAATCCTAGATCATGTAAGGTTATTGCTTTCATCATTGGGCAGGATTGATACGTGTGAAAATGTCAGTTCATGAATTTTCCATGCTTTTTTCAGGTTTATCTACGCCCTGCTTGCCAGCGATTCAACGGTTAGTTCGTAGAATCCAACGCGAGGTCTTCTACTTACTGCCAAAAGGTTTTGCTGTGCAATATGCAATCAAACAATAGTTTGTTCATGCGCACCGTTTCGCAGGCTGTTGGTTGCAGTGCATGAAGTATGTCTGTACGTGCGCAGTACAGTGGAATTGCAGGAAACATGTATTTAGAACAAACTTTTAAGCCCATTTTTAAACAGTAAAGTGCGTTTTATTTTGGGGTGAATGAGTGCATATTACCCGCATATTTTACCTTGTTTTGCATAATCGTGAGAGTAATAAAAGTTTTTTTCTATCATTTTTCATTGTGAGTATGACAGCGGTAAAATGTGTTCAGAAAATTTTGAGCACAGGAAACCCGATAGACCGTGTTCGGAACGCGTAATTGCCGGAGTGAGTTAAATCAAATCGACGGTGTTGGAAGAAGTCGCCTGTGACGGGTGACGGCGGTTAAAAGTGGAAGACGTTTGAAAAAGTGTGAACTTCAACTCTAGCCTCGCGGCAAGCTTCTGAGTAATCCGCCTGCTTGTTTCTGCTTTCATACTTTTGCGATGATTAGAACTTGCACATATCTATTTTTCCTAAGCTGTAAGCCAAAAAATGGCGGAAGTTAGTCGATCATAATTTATTTCACAGGGAAACTAGTTTCGCGTTTTTAGGTTAAGCTTTATTGTCAGAAAAATATTCGCCATTAATGGCTTTTTGTACGGACTGTTGAGAGATACAGTTGGTTGAAGAAGGTGTCGGCCTTGACTAAAGTTGCCAGTTCATGCTGCGGGCTGCATTTTGTTCATGCCAAATGAGGCATTTTGATAAGAAGCAATCTCTTGGATGAAGAGTGGCATGTGATTAGGAAATAGAGCGTTTCCATTGCGTCCGAAGTGTGGGGGACACGTGCCTCCCCTAGAAATGTTAAACGTAAAAGTTTTCGGTTCAATGTTACCTACTTCCAAGAGTATCACACGCTTTTTATCATGTCATCTCTAGTTTCACCAGAATTTTAGTAACAGGCGCTTGTAATAATTCATTTATTGCAGATTCGGGGTCCATATCAAAGGCGCAAACAACACAAGAGCACAAAATATGTTTAGCCATAGCGCATTACAGAATAGGTGGTTACACACAATCAACATTGAAGTGAGTGAATCATTTCAACAGCGCCCCAACTGTAACGTCGTTTACCCACCATTATACAGGGATCCAGTACAGCAGCGTTTCTCAACCTTTTTCTACCTCAGCACCCCTTTTGGTCACTCCTAAGCAGTCCAGCACCCCCTACCATTGGCTAACACCTGGTTATTATAACGATAAGTAAAGACAAGTTTGTCCAAACGTAGTCCTTTACCTTTGACCGCCACATATGTGACCTTCCCAAGCACCCCCTGAAATTGATTTCAGCACCCCGAGTTAAGAAACCCTGCAGTAGAGGGATAGAAATGAAGGCATTCTAACATCAAACTTTGAGGTAAAGAGCTAGCAGAGAAAAAAGTGAAAGATAAGTCAGATGGGGGTGCACCAGGCCCGTCGCCGGGATTTAGCAGCAGGGGGGGTCAAAAAACAGAAAGAGGGGCCAAAAACGGAAGGGGGGTCCACATTTTTTAAATGTTGAATGTATGCAGCAA
>JGI24022J15233_10010933_pt1 | contig 10327 bp, 8 predicted proteins | sample Ectturendosymbi2_FD_15233 | JGI IMG/M metagenome (IMG submission 15233)
TAATTGTGATTATAAAATTTTGTTTGGTGTTCCCCAAAATTTTTTTATTGCATAAAGTGGTCCGTGATGCAAAAAAGGTTGAAAAACACTGGTTTAACGTATTCTGGTTAACTTGAACCGGTCATTACCAAGTGTAACTTCCCTGAACTTCTCCCAGTATTACTAAACGCAATAACCCTTCAACATAAAAATGATCGTTAGAGTAAAGTCAACAAGTTAAGCAATGCAGACAGTAATTTTTACAGCAAAACCGCAGATACGTCCATTGTCAATGAGCTGAAGAGTACAGCGTTTATTTACACTTATATACCTCACGCTAACACTAAATAGACGCTCGCTTTCCACGACGTCTGAACACACTAGAACAAGATTTGCACAGCGAGCTGGGGTGTTGGTAGGAAAACAATGGTTGTGTTGAACAACTCAGAAAACCAAATCTAGAAAGGTCAACCTGCACGTTTTTTTGCCGTTGATGTTTCCTCTTTTGCGTTTCTACCAACGGGGCAAGAGCTTGCTGCACTTGGTCTGACAGATCAGATTCAATCTTTGATCGAAGGTTTACCTTCCAGCTTTTGTCTAAAATAAAATTACAGTCTGTAAATGCTAAAGAAGATATCAGTTCATGTATTATATTTACAAGCTCAGAATTCAAAGTGAAAATTGCCCGTATAACCAATGCAACAACATGTTTCACTGCGGGCGAGTAAAGCAATCTCACAAAAATCAAATGACAACTTTGGGAGATTTGAGTTCATCTGCAAGTAAAACGTTGAACTGATTTTAATCTGATCAAGCACAACCTCAAGTATACGATCAAACCAAACGCAATACCTGTTTCTTCCATAACTGTGGATCGCTTTCGAGCTGATAGTTCATGAGCCTCTTTTTGCAAAGGGGTAGCCCATCGTTTTTCACATGATAAGTTAGTTGGGCTTGTTGAGCAAAGGCTCATCGTTTCCATGACTGCGTCACTAGTGCTAGCGATAGAGTTATTACCTATTCATGCAAGAATGGTTAGTGTTTAAATTGCCAAGAGAGCAAAAAAAAAATGCCATACAGGTTTACAGTGTTCCCTATAAGCCGAAAGAAACCGGCACTTTTTTTGGACGCCAGCCGACAAAAATTTGGAAAATCGGCACTTGCAAATTTGGACGCAATTTCTTCCACAGGAGAAATTTTCACAAAACAAAATTTCGTTATTTTTTCAAAAATGTGTGCTACATATTTTCACGATTTAAGCCGTTCTCAGGTCACAGCATGGATATACAGCAGTGAGCGGTGAAAAAAAGTTCAGACGCAGATTAGAAATTCTCCGCTTGCAAGTTTGTAGTAAAAAAGTTCTGGGCGCTATTTCACGATTTTTGCGTCCACAAACGAAGCTGTTTGCTGTTGAGTTCAGATGCATTATGGAAGTTTTCGCCTAATGAGGTTTATGAAGAAAGTTCTTGGCGCATTATCACGATTTTTGCGTCCAGAAACGGAGCTGTTTGCCGTGGAGTTCAGACGCATTTTGAAAGTTCTCCGCTTGTAATGTTCACAAAAAAATTTCTGGGCGCATTTTCACGATTTATGCATCCAAAAATGAAGCTGTTTGCCGTGAAGTTCCGACGCATTTTTGAAGTTCTTTGCAAAATGCGTCTGAACTTCACAGTCAACGGTGAAGTTTTCCGTGTGAAGTTTGTCACTGGAATTATCGTGTCGTGATAATTATTATCGTGATAATGCGATAATGAAAAATCGCATTATCACGATTTTTGCGTCCAAAACCGAAGCTGTTTGTGGGGAAGTTCAGACGGATTTTGGAAGTTTTCTCCATGCAAGCTTTATGAAAAAGTTCTGGGCGCAATTTCACGATTAATGCTTCCAAAAACGTAACTATTTGCCGTGATGTTCAGAAGCATTTTGGAACTTTTCCGCTTGCAAGGTTTATAGAAAAAGTTATGTATGAAATTTCACGATTTACGCGTCTAAAAACAAAGCTGTTTGCTGTGAAGTTGACACGCATTTTGGAAGTTTTCTCCGTGCAAGCTTTATAAAACATTTCTGGGCGCATTTTCACGTTTTTTGCGTCCACAAACGAAGCTGTTTGCCGTGAAATTCAGACGCATTTTGGAAGTTCTCCGCCGCCTCCAAGGTTTACGGAGAAAGTTCTGTACGAATTTTCACGATTTATGCGCCCCGAAACGAAGGTGTTTGCTTTGAAGTTCACACACATTTTGGAAGTTCTCTGCTTGTAAGGTTTACAGAAAAAGTTATGGGTGCATTATCACGATTTATGCGTGTAAAAACGAAACCGTTTGCTACAAAGTTCAGATGCACTTTGAAAGTTCTCCGCCTGCAAGGTTTACAGTAAAAAGTCTCGTGGCATAGCTAGTGGGTTAGGAATGTTTGTTTCTTAGGCCATTACATAGTTAACCAACACACTGTCAAGTCAGTCATACTTCAGACAGTATGCTACAAACCATTTTCAGATTTTGGACGCAGGATTTAGCTGCTAGACGCGAAACCAATCTGCAGGAAAAGAGACAGACCAACTAAAATTCCTTTACTGTTTGAAAACCGCTTTTGTGCTCTTTTCCGGAAATCTGTCAAATGGTATATCAGTGCAGTCGTAAACATTCATGCATCGCAAATCGACTATTATGAAAAGCAGTTGGATGTTAGCTTCACCAGTCTTTGTTCAAGTCTCTACGCCTTATTGATGTTAGTTTGAAAGCTTTTAAGTGTGAAATTGTACTTTTTTGAAGGTCAGCAAGTATTTATTAGTGTCGAATGAAACTGCAGAAGGGGGGGAAATAGAGTTTCCTGGTTTTAGAGTTTTGGTTGCAATTGGGAAAAATTCTACAGCCAGCAGTGCTTGAGGTGAGAGAGGCTTCTTTTTGATGAATATCATTAAAACCAAACAGAGGTATGTAAATTTTGTGCAGGACAGCTTGACGCTTAACACATCTACAGTCGACTAAATACATGAAATTCTATTTTCGTTTAAGAACAGATAAAACGTGGAAACTGGATAAATTGACGCACTGCAGCAGCAAAAAACAGCCAGTTGAAAATCTGAAAAGCTTATGGAGCTTCTTAATGAAAATAATGGCCAAAGAAAACGATATGAACGACATGCAGCTTTCCTATAAACACTGGGTTTCTTCCAAGAACGGTTGCGCATTGGACTTCAAACGNATGTCAGCCACAAACGAAGATTTTGACTCAGAAGAACATTATATTTCATCGTTGTTTATCACATGTGATTTATGTTTTAGTTTCAGATGATGAGTCTGTATACCTCTAGTGCCGTGTCGATTCCGTGATTGCCATAGTGNTNTGTGCCAAATCTTTTTTGTTTGAAATTAACTTTCNTTAATCGTTTCAGTGCCGGGCATTACAGCTGATCATGGGCCCACGGTACAGTTGGTGGATTTGGTTAGGGAAGAGTGGAATGACCCCTTAACCATCATTATTGTCAGATCCATTCTGACCCGGAATGGTACAGCACCTGACAAGGTTCCAAATTTGGGTTAATTAATTTGTCAGTATTTCTGAGGGGTACGTGACTTTTCGGTCTGGAAACATTTCGGTCATGACATTTCTGTACATGAACAACCAATAACATTTGTTTATTCAAAATAAANGCTTATATAGGCAGGCGAAATGTTACGATAGCTGGTGTTATACAAACTCCCTTTGATGTTGCAGCGAAGTGACAAAACAGTCTGACAGGTGAAATTGAACGTTAGTCGGCATTATACCAAATTTATTTAAGTATGTTTGCAGTAAACTTAACATGAAAATCATGTGTTAATGCTGATTAACTGTTGGATCTTGGATTACGTTTGCACTTTTTTAAATAAAACTTTTCGTTGATTCAAGTACGTTTGCAATAAAACGTTAGCATGTAAAATTTCTGCAAGATTTCATAGTCTGACCAAAATGTCTCGAGACCATAACGACCAAGACCGAAAAGTCCCGTGACCGAAACGGCTTAGACTGAATCGGCCTGACCGAAACTTCTTGTTTCAATTTCAGAGTTGCTACGTTTCGGCAAAGTTTAAGTAAAGAAATTGGGCAGTATCATCAGATCATCAGCCTGATTCAATTGTATTGTTGGTTTAGTGCAGTGATTTTCAACCTGGGGTCGTGAACCATTTTCGGAGGGGCCACCGGTAGATATTTATATACACAGCTGTATTACATTTGCTTACTCAAGTTTTAGATAGGGGTTGTTGGGTTAGAGTGCGTTGCTGTAATGGGTCGCGGTACAAAAAGTTGAAAAGAACTGGTTTATTGCGACAGTAAGCAACGTACAACAAAGACAAGAACAGCCATTCAGGACCGTATGAGGGCAACCGCTGTTTGAGAGAAAACGTTCACATTTGGCTAGGAAGATTGCATGCAGCTGATTTCATTTATTGCCTTTGTGATGACTGTTTTTTTCGTTTGTTTATCAGAAAACGTTGCGTGTGTACATGTAGGAAAAAGTGAAGACCAGTTTTTATTTTTCTTGGTCATTCATCGAAAATGGTTGATGAAACGTTTTTCGGTAAAAATGGACGCATTTTAGGAAAATTTACAAAAGGCGCCTAAGTTTGTTTTGATCTTGACGGCACTTTTTGGACACCAGCCGACTTACAAAAATCTTAGAGGGAACACTGCAGGTTTACAAGTGTATATGCCACAGCGAGCATATGACACTGGAGTTATAGTGTAAGAAAAGATAGAACAAAGCTCCCAACAATAACGCCAATAAGAAGCACATTCAAGCACAACTAAGCATAGTTTTTGCAATTATCAACATGATAATTGCTGCTTGATCGAATGCCATAATGGATGGTTTTAAAGCACATCATGTAATACCATGTAAACACTAACTCACCCTTTTCCGATTGTGAATCATTACAAAAAGAAATTATATCAGCAAAACTTGCAGGATTTTTTCGGTCCATCATTACAAAAAAAACATAGACACTCCATCTGGGCTTTAAACATCCCTTTTATGCAACTAAAAAAACTGTTATACACACTTGAGCCTTTGGCATATTCAATATGAACTTGAACTTCATGCGCAAGCTAAAACATAAATAGTGAGAATTGTAGATAAACAACATTTATGTTAGCTGAAGGCAAACACCAACCATAGATTTTCCAACTGCAGTAAAAGACTAGTACTAATTGTATATGAATACAAAACACTAACATAAAATATTTATGATTAAGCAATATATGCACATGAAAACACCCATTTTTGGATAGACTATTTTGTAAGCTGAAGAATGGAGTCAACTAAATTTCAAGTTGTTTTAGCAAATCTTTTGCTTTGCAACAGAAAATCACACTAAAGCTTGAAGCCACAGATGTTAGCATGAAAGCTTTGGAAAGTCAAAACAGCAAAACTATGAGGATTAAATATTGTGGTAAGCTGTGAAACTGGAACAAGATCGACAGACTTCTTCAAAAATTTATTTGAAAATTAAGACAGTAATCGATATGATGGTAGGTGGGATTAGGACGGTGAAGAAAACAGTGTGTCCCCATTTCTATAACTCCACAAGAGAATTCACAAATTGTGTTTTACATACGTTTACGAGAAAACGTCTTGAGCACAGCATACACTGCCCTTGCAATAATTGCGTATGCAGTTTGACAGTTATTTATGTATACAGGTAAAGACTAAACACAGGTAAAAATTTTTAGGCTTATTTTGTTTTTAACATACTATCATAAAATAAGTATATATCAGTGATTTTAGTAAATCCAGTAGAGTTGTGTTCAACAAATATAACAAAATTTTACTGGAAGACAGTAATGAAGTTCAGATCAGGCTATTTGTGGCTGAAAGCAAATGGTCTTTGCAAAAACAAGACCAAGACCAGGTGCAAAAGTGCCATCAGTTGATATCAGTTTCCAACAGAAATAGACACGCTAATCAATCACTTTTTAATCAACCATACGTGCTTCATTCAAAAGCAGGCCTTGAGATGGAAATGGTCTCATTTTATTTTAAAATTCAATGCATTCTTGTACCATGATGGCCAATTATCATATTACATACATGGTGGTATTTTTGCAGTGAAAGCATAGCATGAGTCACATAAATGCATGGTTAAACTTATACAAAACATTTGATTATTGTCTGCAACACACATAATATGCAAATTGATCGCCACTGATATTTTTGAAAGCATTTATCGTGATTACGCTAGAAACTGGTGGTTGTTACCACTTCGGTTGGGTTCAGCCTACCTGCTAGAAAAATGATGACTGATGATAAGAAACAATACAAATTTCCAGCCTTTTGTATGATGGTGTGGTATACTCTACGTTGTTCGTAAGGACTTGAAGGGCAAAGTAAGCATTTTTGGATTGAAATGTGTTGACTTGTTTCAATTAATTTGTAAGTAGAAACTTGATGTTATCAATCAACAACATCAAATACTAACAGAAACTGAGAAAGCAAGTACTTACAAGACAAAGACAATGCTATAATGTGATATATGAAATCTGATAAATGACACCAAATCATGATTTGAGAGCATAGGCATGGAGTATGGGAGTGCAGGCGGCTGTCGTGCACTCGCAATTCTGGCTGGGAGTGCAGCACTCCCATTAATTTTTCAATTTTTAACTGAGCAGTTCTTTGTTAACAAGTGCAAAGACAATACATTACAATGTAATGAAATGTCTTCGGATAGATACAGAATGGAAGACTTAGAAGTCGCAACACAGCTTAAATCAGTTCTCAGTTGTACTGCAGAGAGAAGCACCATCTCTGCTGTATGTAACTTTTGCACAGACAATGTGAACGAGGAACAATTGCACAGAAAAATCCAGCAATGATTTAAACAGCCCCACTCTAAATGTATGCATGCATCTCACATTGCCCTGTGCTACCTGTGAGGCAGTGCATACCTTTTTCGAATCTGTGAGTCACCTATAAAATTGACATTAGTGTGAGCTGCTTTGGAATATTTCAAACAATATTATTTTGCCAATTTAACTGAGTTTTAATGTTATATTTTGTGACGTCCTGGATTTTGCACACCCCTAGAAATATAAAACTCAACGACTATGCTTGTGAGTTTAACAGATGGCAAATTCTACTTTTCTGCAATGTTTTCATTTCTCATAATTTTTTCAGATATATGATCTGAAAAAATCTGAAAGCATAAAGAATATGACAGCAGCAATATACACTCATTGCAAACAGAAAGTATGAGATCTTTTGGAATCCACTTTAACCATTTAAAGTAATTCTCACATTCTACGTGCATTTTTTGCAATGAGAACAATCTACTGTGAACTGAATTGTTATTCAAAATGTTTAATTCAGAATTAGCATGCAACAAAACCTCTTCAAAAGAAGGTAACTGCTTTGAGAACATTCCAAAATGACCCTGGACAACATTTAGGGTTACTGAGTTAATCACTCATCAGTATACTACTAATGGAATTCCTTACTGTTTATATTAGACACCAACATCACCTGCAAGCGTACTCATAGCCTGTTTTTGTTCTTATTTGGGGCCATACCATTTTCCAGAACCATCCTAGGTGTTCAACCATTCTACAACAAAAATGACGTTGTTATAAGGCAAGATAAGTTGTTCACATATGCTAGGGGTGGGCAATCTGTGGCTTTTTGCCCAGTTCCACCCAGCTCTTACATAATTACCAGAAGTAACACTAAATAACATGCATAACAATAAGTGGCTGGTAAAGTTATGCCATTGTCATGCTGGTGTGTGATATTTACAATAAATCTAGCTGAGCAAAGGCGTGTGTGTGAGTGAGGAAGTGATGGGGTGATGTTTATATGTGCCCATGTGTATGATGTGGCTCTTTGCAGTAACACAAATGAGAAATGTGGCTCTTGGTCTCTGACTGGTTGTATGCCCCTAACATATGCAGTTATCTTGTTAATTTTCTCAATGCTGTCAGAAGATATTTTGTTGAAAAATGTGTGTCTTATTTCAGCAATCAGAAATGGTCCATGCATCTGATCTACATTCATTTTAGGGTTGCAAAGATTATTTCATATTGCAAGGATTCTTTCTGCTGATCATTCCCAAGTACCAAAGGTGAGCTAAATAGCAAAAAGAGGCTAGCCTTTTAAGTGGCAAAGGATAACATAATGCATGAAAGGAAAACAACAATTCAAAATACAGAACATAACTTTCTTCTTTTATTTTTGCAGTAAGTTCCACGCTACATTGCATATTTGCTTGTCAGCAGAGTCATCTGTGTTTCTTATAGCTCAATTACAACTTTATTTTTTATTCTGCCTACGACCTACTCTAGCATAACCATTAACGCCACCAAGCTACTAACTTTTATCACCAAAAACAATAAAATACAAACCGTTTGTTTAATTGCTAGCTCATCTTAATCACCAAAACAATAGGCATAGATTCTTAGTTACTGTGTTAATATCAAGTAACTAGTCTCCATCAAGACAACTGAGTTGAATTCAGTGGAAAATTCTCTATAGAAGAAATCATTTCACATAACACTATGCATCCTCAGCCCCTAAAATCTTAGTCAAATAGAATATTTCTCTTCAAATATAATCTTTTTCTTTATAATATTTCTCTTTAAATACAATATTTAAATAATTTTCTTTAAATATAATATAATCTTCCTTTTTGGAATATTTCCCTTTAAATATAAAATTTCTCTTTAAATTTTTCTATTACTCTTTTAATATATTTCAATTTTTTCTTTATCTTTTAAGTGTTTCTCTTACACAACCATTTTTTAAAGACTTCTTATTTTGCTGCAGTACGTGAAACAGGCTTCATAGCTTACAGTCCAATCACATTAATTGGCCAGCAGTTACCTAACTGTGCAGTATAAGCCACGGGTGGTCCAACATTACTGGTGTGACTCACTCAAAACGACTGCTTGAAATCAACCATTCAACTACTATTGGTGCTAGTTTTAGTTGTTAGCTTCAGTGAAAACAATATAATGGTCTCAGCATGTGTGTGAAACTACAGTTCACATGCTTTTTCTAAATCGTACTTCAGTTTTTCCTATTTTCACCTGTAGGTTTTTACTTGCATTTTACAAGACTGAAGCTGCATAATTAAAACAAAATTTATATCTTAATAAAATACTTCTATGGGCAGATTTATCTGCTTTCAGCCTTGTGGAGAATTGTCACTGAAATCCAGCAACAATAACATGTGTGCAGTGTTACCTAAATATGCATACTAGATAATTTTTTTACCCATCTAAAGCAGCTTAGTCGGAATGCTTAGTCAATAACAATTAGTTTTGACTATATATTTGTGCTCTAAGTATTATGAGCAAGCTTACAGTTAGGGAGAAGCTCACAATACTATCTCATCTGGTTACTGCTCTTAAATAATACACGTTTAACTAAAACCATGGAAGACTTGTCTTCCTCAAGTTACTATATAAAAACCTCTAATGCCTAATATTATGTAAACCAGCTTTATCCAAGGCAGCTATCAAGAAGATTTGCTGAAAATCATGCAGGTGGCCACAAACTACAATCATTTGAAGCATATTATATTTGCTTCTTATGTCTTATCAAATTTGACTAATTGACATCACCGTATTTTGGTTTATGGGTATAAGTAGCTTTATTGTAGAACCAAACGGTTTTTGAATATTAGATTACGATGACTTACACACAAATATTACATAGATCTGTTCTCGTTTCTTTTCATTAAGATGTTGATGGTTTAAACAGTATTGCTAGATTTAACCACAAGGTGCTTGTGTGGATTCTAAGGAAAATGCAATAGTAAATGCACAAATTTTTCCTAACATTATGGTGTCAATCATCTCTACCAATCATTTGCCGTGTTTAAAAAATACCATGCTTTGTGCATGATATTGTCACGATGGAAAAGCTACAACATAGGTTCAAGAACAATTTTTTTCTGAAAAAAATGACTGAGATTTTTTCAAGCCATCTTTCTCCTCAGAAATTCCACACAAACAATGAATGACAGAAAAAGGAAACACATAAGGCCACTGGTTGAAGCATTAGACTGGCTCAAAATTTCTTGGTCACGTTTTTAAAAAATTTAAAAATCTTATAATGCCAAAATTATAAACTTTTTGAGAGTCAAACTGCCACATTTTGGGAATCATGATGATACGCACTAGTTTTTGGTTAGACATAGCAAACGCAAGTATGTGTGACATGTTACAGCACCACACTACTGTACTTTTTCTGCATGCAGCAACAGTCGTACAAGCAAACATTACACGCAATGAAAACCAAAAATAGAAAACAACACAACAGACATCAACATAACACAGATGATGGTGGGCAAGCAATGGGTGAAGAGATGAGGCA
>JGI24022J15233_10010937_pt1 | contig 10324 bp, 5 predicted proteins | sample Ectturendosymbi2_FD_15233 | JGI IMG/M metagenome (IMG submission 15233)
GACTTTAATCTTTTGTTCATATATTTGGAGCACAAGATCAAGAGAATTCTAGCCTTGTCGTTGAATTGGAAAGTTAATTTCAAATTGTTTAACAAATGAATGGGTCAGAAAGGAAGCATGTATCTACAATAGTGTTTAATATATGGTTCTCAGTTTTATTAAGATAAATACAGACAAGTTGTTACAGGTAATTTTAGGTTTACAGCAGAAATTGCGGTTTTAAGGTAAAGATTTGCTTCTTTGGCAAAACCACATTTTTTGGCAAAAAATATACTGACTTCCAAACAATTTGAGACATCTATGAATATGGAAATTACCATAGTTAACACATATTTTGATTTTGGCCATAACTTTTTCAACAAGCAGCCATTTTGGCCATTTCTATCAGGATTTTGACCATAAGCTAAGAAAAAAATCTGGCAATCCTGGTTGGCACCACGCAGTATCTCAAAAGTATAACTCGAACTCATTGGTGGCCGTACTTCATATAAATAAAAGTAATACGGCCGGCAATAGCAAAAAAGTTGTACCCCGCTGACCTAGAGGTTGACTTCTTCTCATCTAAAAGATTGTCTCCAAGCAATTCTTGAAACGGACTAATATTACATGAAAATATTACATTCTTGCTCTTCGTTTGAAAAAACGTTTTCAAAATTTTTTCTGTCTGATAACGTTTGTGATTAGATTATATAAAATATATTTGGTATAAAGAGTACTGTACTAAAAAACTTTCAATGTAAAACCCTTGGAATAATCCGAATTCATTTCCGTCGCTTGTTTATACACTTGTTTATATACAAAAACTATTTTTTTCGTAGCCAGTCATGTCCTCACCTTTGGCGCGGGTAGAGACGCCTTTTCGCTGACTTTGTCTACTTTGCTTGGGGCAGGTGTGCACAACCTTTTCGCTTTTGTCGGTCGCATTACGTTTATTTTTATGAAATACAGCAGCCAGTAATTTCAAGACCTTTTCATTTTTTACATTATTTCTGTTCAGTTTTCACACACACTGAGCCTAGCCTTCTTCCACGCTGTTGTTTGGCTGTCTTTCTACTAAGGATCCTCACGCACGGTCGACAAAGAGAATATATGTATGCACGTCCAGCATTAGTGGAAAAGTAGATGGTTCATGAAAGCCATTCGTATATGCATAAAAGCCATTATTTATGCATTCATAATTATTTATGCACAGTATTTATGCATGCATGATTATTTATTGGATATTATTCATGCATTCATTCTCCATTATATATGCATTCATGAAAACCATTATTTATGCACATTTATTTCAAATTACATACTCACCCTTGCATAAATTTTAACGAAGGCCGTACGGCCGCAGATTGTGCAACGCTGGCTTATTGTATGTGCCTGGTTTTCCAGAATTGCCCAATATAATTTTTAAAATGAGGGTTACTTGTCAACTTGCCAACCGGACCTCAATGGACTTTGTTAAATGAAACAGAAATATAAACTTTTGCTTGAAGCGACGTCGTATTACAATATCGCTTCGTATCCATCATTTCTCCAACTGAAGAAAGTATTTCGATTGATGTAATTTTCATTTTGCTGCAAATTCCAAACTTCCTCATAGTCATCTCGGAGACTAAACGTGAATTGCTCTATGCTCGCTCTCTCACAAAATAAAACTAAAAAAACAACGTCATTCACGCACCAACACAGTTGATGCCAAAGAAAGCTCCAAACTTCCCCGAATTGAAATATGAAACTGTATGAAACACTATAAACCAGTGGAGTTTTCAACAAATTTTCAGAATTCCAATTCCCCTGCAGAAATGTAAGGCCCCCCTAATGAAGACTTTCCGACGACGGTTCAATAACAACATCTTTAAAAAGTAAATGATAAAAAATTGGTTATGTAATTGAATGGAATAAAAATAATTGCATGTTGAATTAATTCAATTGAAATTTAACTTTAAGAAACTGCTGTTTTCGTTTAGTTTACCCGATGGCTTTAATCGTGTCTAATCAACCTGAAACATAAGACCGGTGCAAAGGATTTCGACAAGACCTCATAATCACTCATTCACGCATGACTGGCAACCAGACAAGGATGCACAAATCACTCTATCACAGGACAAAGTTGCACGGTGCGTGACCCGCAACAGCTACGATTTACAATCGTGAAAAAATAGCAATAACGATTGGATTTTTCGAATTGTGTTTTCGCATAGTTCGTGTGCCATGCGGTTTACCGAGAGGAAGGTGTTAACATACTGTAGTAAATCCATTAGCATCCAGCAACTGTTCGGGAAACTTGTGTGAATACACCTATGTTATAACCTGAAGGAATTTGGCGACAAGATGCGTAAATTGCATAAGTTTGCAACAAACAGGTGAAAAATATTGTTTTTGCTTTACCCCTGACTTTCAAGTGCTTTTGGTTTTTCTTTGTTTCTATATACTGCACAGTAGTTCATACTGCAATGATCGTTGCTATGCTCTGAAAGCTGGCATCTCAACACTGGGCAGTTGATTGGCTTTTGAACACAAGTATGCATTGCACCAGCACCGGCAGCCGAGTACCATACTATCAGCGCCAGGGTTGCCAGGTTGGCCCATTTGGAGCCAAATTTCAGAAATTTGGTCTGAAATAACACTAGCTGGCCCCAAAATTGTCGTTTTGCTCTTTTCCAGGATGAATTTGGTCTCTTGCACAAATCAGATCTGACCACCCTGGGTCCTTTCTGAGAAACCATATTTTTTCAATTTTTTGGCTAACTGGTTGCAGATTTTCACCTGAATTCCTAAATTTTCAAGGTTTTTGATTTGAAAACTTGTTAGGATCCTTCGAGTTTCTGAAATAATGCGAATTATTGGAATATCTCGGCTCCGCTGTATGTTACTTGCTACAATTGCAGAGGTAGCAGTGAGCGTAATGGCGCGCAGCGACTTACCGTAAAACCTCTATTTGAGCGCCACCACTAATAGAACGCCACTATAAAGGAAGGGTTGAAAAATATAGCGCCACCCTCTAATTGAACGCCACTTTGATGAATTCTTCCATTTGGGAAGTAGTTACAGCTGAAATCTCCTTTATACCGTGTTTCTCCAAAAATAAAGACCTACCCTAAAAAATGCGGAAAGTATTGAAAATGACGAGGACGGCTTCAACAGCAACGTATCACTTGATTTTCACCAGTGAATCTGTGATTACTTACCAGTAATCACCCTGTATTCGTGTCTTTTGTTAATTATGTAAATCTGTTAGATGTTTTTTCTTTTCATCAATAAATTTTATCTCATAATTCTGACCAGCAAGTCGAAAAATTGAGCGCCACCTTCTATTTGAACGTCACCTCTGAAACAACACCACTATGGGGGAAGTTTGAAAAATAGAGCGCCATGGCAGTGAACTAGAGGTTTTACGGTAGGTTCCATCTTTGTTTAATGGCTTCAAGCTGTATTCATCCGGTTATTAATTATCTAATGTGTGCAGCTTTCTAAGATCTGAGCTGTGAAAAGACCAAAGATCTGAGCTGTGGATTTTACGCCAATTGGTATGTAATGTATGTTTATTCTTATTTCTCCTGAACGTCTATAGCTAACAGCGAATCCAGTGCATGTTTATTGCTGGGCCTTTTAGTTCGTGTTTCTTTACGCGAGAACAGTCGCAGCAAAGCGACTTTTCATTGTTAATTGCTGAACTGACTTAAGTCGCAGTCGCGCGCTTGCAAGGATTAACTGTCCTGTCACACTGAGTCAACCGATAGTGTGATCTCATAGTTTACCGTTACTACGCTTGGTAGAATCGCTTGGTTGTTTCTGTTGTATTTCAGACACTGTGTTTGACGATCAATCGCCGTTGAAGTTTGACGCCTGTTGGATATTGTGACAACAAAGTTTGCTCTGCCTGCCCTCCGTTTGCGATTGCTGTAGGGAATAAGAGACTAGAGCGCCGTGGTGCGCGGCGTTCGTAAGGGTCACGTTAGGCGAAAGTTCGTCAGGCGCGCGATTCTCCAATTTTCTGCGGACTAGCTCCTCCACGGCTCGCATCTGAGGCAAGCTGCGGCAAAAATGAGAACTGTTCTATCTTACCTAACTTACTGTTATTTAGGTGATGCACGTGTTTGTTGGTTTTGTTCAGATTGTTGTTGATCGTTGTAGCACTTATCGAGGATGATAAACTTATCTCAGTTTATAGCTACACATGGAAATCAAGTTGTTTATTTGCAATTATTCATCATGTAGCCTACTCGTTTTGCTGTTGAGCTTCAACTGTGAATTAGGAATACTGCCATTGATTAATTGTTAACCATGGGTTGATACGACTTTGTAACTGCTAATAAATTTGGAAAAATGGTTGGCCTTTTTTGGTCCAATGTTTCAGGATTGAGCTCTTTTATGGACGAGATTTGACCACTGAAAAAAAGTAGATTTGGCAACCCTGAACAGCGAAGTTCACACGCATGCCCTTCAATGCCAAAAAAACGTCTTAAACGCCTGCCCACCAAAGGTTAGGTTTGTGTAACTTTTCATCACTCTCTCGCTGCTTTGAGCAAAAGCTGGGTTTTTGTTAATTTCAAAAAGAAGCGCGAGCAGTGATATTCCTCTGCATAACAGCAATCGCACGTTTTGATGTTCAGCAATCACGTAACATGCGCCATGCGTGAGTTTGTTTCCAATCCTTCCGACACATGCGCAACATCATCAAATTGCCACAAAAGTCTGCTGTTTTTGTTTCTTTAATTACAGAATTCGCTGCTTCACATGTTGTACGTGGTACAGGAATACTTTACAGTAAAATCATGCCATTCTCCGTTGTATTTTTAAATGAGCCAGAAATCATTACTTGCGCTCCTCCACTTTCAACCACTTCTCTTTGCTGGGCCACGGAAGGCGACGTATTGCCTTCTGACAAAGCAGTTTTCCGAAATTGCGGGCAGCGTTTGGGTTGTGAAGGAAGCCCCGACAATACCTTCGCAAACGATGCGGAACGTGAAAATGTTTCAACCGAAATATGAAATTTTAGGAGCCTCAAGTGATTTAGCCTGTGCGGCTTAGGGCTTGCAATCTTTTGCTTCATACAATAGCAAGTCTGCAGTATTTGCCACTTTTGTACTTAGTCTACAGTTCGAGGTCTTAACAGCGCAATTCAACTTGTGGTTGCACTGCTCTTCAAAATGCTGAACGGTTGGCGTGAAGTAAACCTTTACATCTGGTACCTGAACAACTCGACCGTCGAAAACAGTTGGTTGTTCCACCAGAGAAAAATGACTTCGGTTCTGACGTACCCTGCACCTTCCTCACGTGTCATGCTTGTTGAAGGTAGTCTTTAAGGTGCAAAGCAGTGAATGAACTGAGCCCCTAATTACTGTTATCTACCGATATTTATTCATGAACACTCCAAACCAGCTCTAGAACTTCATTAAGAGGCTTGACAAGAAACGAATATGATTGACCCTGCCAGGTCACGTCACCGGGTTTTGGTTAATAAGGCAATCGTAGGAGGTAGAGTGGTGCACCGTGGGAAGTTCGCTGACCACGTGATACTCGCATGTTCTTTTTCATGCATATTTGATTGTATTGCATGCCACGAAATAAAATAAAAACGCTATTGCCTTCACGTCACAGTGCATGTCAATCATGAAAGCAAACATTTATTTTAAACGAACTGCAAAAAATGCGGGACAACAACCGGGCAGGTAGCAGGTCTCATCGACCTCCCACAAGGCGGGAGGAAGTTGTAAAATTGTCTTCATCTTCAAGAAAATACAAATCGCAAATCACTTAAGGTCGACGAAAATGCTGAACAGGATTTTGAAAAGAAATCCGAAAATAGAAGCGACAGTTAGAAAAACGGCCTTTTTCAGGTTCAGAACTTTGAGCGACTGGTTAAACAAACATGTTGGTGCCTTGTGGAAATGTTTGGCACGTTGTGGCTGTCGAGACTTTGCACCGATATCTGTTGATTCATTTTTTTCCTGTCGAAGAAGTGGCAAATCCAGGGGCGAAGTAAGATAGAAGTCATGTAGCGTCTCAATCGCGAAAAGCACAACAAAGGATTGATCGAGAAACATTTAACCCAGTGCAGATTCTTAACCTGGGTTCGATTGACCCCCAGCGTAGGACGGAGCTGTTTCAGGGGTTCGATGAAGGTCATCTGAAACATGACTGAAAGCGTGGTACTACCGTATAATTGAATATGAACTGTTGGTAGATTTCATTTCAGTAACTCAATCTTACTTCCGTTATATTGGGCAAAAATTGGAATCGACAAAAGCCTGGAAAACTACGTGAGGGTTCGGCGCAGCGCCGGATTTAGGGGGGGCCCGAGAGGCCTGCGCCCAGGGCCCCCAATCAAAAGGGGACCCCCACCATGTTCATATACTTAACCATATGTGCAACATGTGCGTGTCCCTTAGTCCTTTTCATGGAGGAAAGTTTGTTTGTAGGCGTTAGTAATTACTATCGGTCGGGCAGACGGCAGTATTCGCTTAAAAATATTATTTTATATTGTGACGAAACAAACACTTATTGCTTTCCTGATAGTCGGTCAGGTATCTGAATCTAGTGAATCCAAGGCCAAGTCACGTAGAGCGCACTAGCTTATGTCTCTACTCGTTTCTGGTAGATTTTGCGTCTGCCTTTCTCAGATTTGCACAGGTCGCATATGAGTAGCATTGTTACGTAAGGCTACCACATGTCCTCTATGAATTACTTGTCCACTTTTTTCATGAGAAATAAAATATTCTCCGAGGACATTCAAAACTGTCAAAATGTCCTCATTTTTTCATTTACTATTTGACGTAGTTATATTCAGTGGCGTAACTGGCGGTTTGACTCATGGTGGAAACTTAGCTTTTCCCATGGTGGAAACTTGACCCATGGTGGAAACTTAGGCCCACTGGCCAGCACTCAGAAATACAAATTTGAGAAATGATGGTGAATCTGAACGTGGGTGGTTATACTAAAACCACAAATCACCGGAATATGGTTCAAAAAATGCAAAGAAACAACAATCTATTGAAAATCAAAACAATTCTAAAACCGAAATATAAGTTGAGTGGGGGCTCGGTTTTCACATTTAGCTTGCCAAGAGGCGGGAATTTCCACCCTCTGCCCCCTGTCAGATACGTCACCAGCTATGATATTTTGTATTTACATACAATAGGATAAACCGTACCCACTCAACTGCAACTAGAAATGTGCTGGTGGCGTTGCTCAGTTTTTGGGAGGGCCTACAAGGTGTCTAATTAATCTATGTTTTGGTTGGGTTAAGTATAGACTGGAAAGGAGGGAATGCTTTAACATTAATCGTTACATAACAGTGGTAAATCTTGTCTCAGTATCTCAATGACTTTGGCGTTAGAGTGCGGACTGCTCACTCCATTAAACTGTACTAGCTTTGCTGATGAACCGTAATACGGTGACCAGTGTGTTGTACATAGATTAGTGTAGTCATTTCTAGTAATTATTGCTAATCAGTAATGCTAAAAACACGAAAAAATACGTCTGAAAAATCCCTTTGTCACAAAAGAAACTGCAAATATTCTTGGGCTAAATAGGACGAGTAAATAAGGATTTTGTTTTGCGTACCTTGACTGAAACATCGTCCACACTATACGTCTTACTACAATGCTTAATACTTATCAATAGACCTAATTGATATGACTTATGAAGTGTAGATAAAACACTCAAGTAAGTGAGGGTCGTAAATTGTTCTCCCTTTTTGCGATGAAAATATGGCAGCCCTATTGAGATTACTAATAAATAAATATGGACAGAAGAAAGGGGATCGTCATCCTCACAAATGCAGAGCTTATGCAAGTGGTTCGAAAAAAACATAAAAAAGCAAAAGAGGCAAAATTGAGAGAGGAAGAAGTTGCAGCCAAGTCAAGAAACATTCAAGTTTCTATTTACAGAGCCAGTGAAATCCAGCGGAGACATTTCTGCTGAACCTGCAAGACGACAGAAAATCGAAACATGTAAGACTGGGATGGTAAGACAGGGAAACGACAGAAAATCGAAACATAAAACATGTAAGACTTGCGGCCCGCATGAACATTTGACATGGCCCGCATCAGAATTTTCGTTACTCAAGTTAGAGTACAAAATCGCGTCAAAACGAAGCTCCATGATAAGCAGGTACAGATAGTAAGGCAAGAGAAGTCACGCTTCCTCACAGAGGTAGAATTTTTGAATGAAATTAATTGATTTTTGCGGCCCGCCAGCAATAGTGCACAATAGTAATGTGGCCCGTGATAGTAAACAGGTTCCCCACCCCTGTTGTAAGAGAACAGAAAGTTGTAACAGAAAATCGAAACATGAAAATCGAAACATGTTGTTTCAGACTTAGATCTACGTAACGATGCGAATAGACCTAGTTAACCAGAAGTGCAGTGGCAGAAGAGCGTCAAGAAACATCACTGAAAAACATGATAGATGAGATGGCTGACGCTATCACTATAGGCAACGATATCGGTCTCTGGTCTGCCACTACACGGGAAGAAATTCATAAATATTGGTTGAAAAATGAAACAGGTTCTCTTTGACATTGTGATGAAAAGTGCTTTTACAGCCATGTTGTTCCTCAACAACGAAAAGAAAAAAATTCGTCAGTGGAAATGCACCACAAGTTTTATTCCTCGCCAGAACCACAACGGTGAAGTAGTTGATAGAAGCTGGCTTTGTTCATCCTTCACAAACTTGAATTTATTGTTTTACTTGTAAACTAATGTGCGCGGATACGGCAAAATGTGCGCTTTTCCTTATTAGAAAAGGAATCTTCGACTGGAATCACGCTCTTGACCGCCTGAGGAGCCAGGAGCAATCAGTGGAACATACAGATGCCACGATTACGTATAGTCGCAGATGTAACTAATCACTATGAAGAATTGATGCAGAGCTAGCCAGTTAGGTCAATCAGTGCGAACAATATTGGAAATCGCTTCTGACTGCAACGTTTGGTTTCTGTTGTAAAATTTATTGCTGAACGAGGACTGGCGTTTAGAGATGGTGAAAACGTTGGATAGTCCAGAGTTTTTTCAAACATTTTTCAAAACGTTATTTAAGTAAAATTTCAAAAAAAGAAGATGGGATGCAGCAATGCTTCTGGTGACCGATTTTGCAACAGTTTCACAAATTGCTAAGCGTTGTCACATACTAGTTGCATCATAAAGTTTTTTACACTTGATTTAACAAATGTGACGTCACAATATTAAAGTTTTGTTACACTTGAGTTAACAAACGTGACGTCACAAGATTATGTGTCTTTGTGTGAACGTCATAAATATTAACGATCCATCGAAATACTAGTGAGTTCATCGATCATCCACTACCTAAAGATTCTGTATCCGCACATGGGGCCTCCCACCACCCCTGGGCCCCAGGCCCCCCGCCATCTAAATCCGGCGCTGGTTCGGCGTGTTTGTGAAGGTTAAGAACCACTGATTTGAATGCAGGGGCGCGGCACGACGTATTCTTGATACACTCCGTGCGACCAGTCTCAGGTTTTCAACACAAAATTTTAACCACTTCGGAAGCTTTGGTCGAATAGGAAGAAATTTTTCGAAGTTTCCTTCCAGCAGTAGGTTTGCAATCTACATGCGGTTCGTGTAGTCTAAAAAATACCTTCTTTTTGGAGACTTCATTCAAATGACGGTAAAACGCAACGTCTCTTCGCGGTGACCTGGAGAAAACGGTTTATGCGAAAAAGAACACACAGGAGCAGGAGAAGAAAAGCAGAGCAAGCGGCTAAGTCGAAGAGCGCAGTAAGACTAGCGGCGTCTTCACTTTACTTTGTGTCGGCATCGATACAAGCACTGGAGAGAATGGCAACAACGGAAACTCTCACAACGCTCGAACACTTCCGCATCCAGCTATCGGATGAAAAGGTTCAATTGTACTGAATAAGGTTTCAAACAACCGAAATAAACCGCGGTAGGTGGAGCCGGACTCACGAACTAATCAGCGACGGGACACCAGGAGTGAAAGCTTTGTTGCATTATTGTGTCACGCTTCGGTTGTTTTTCGAAAAGGGTGGTGATCCACACGAAGCACATTGCGCCGATGCAGAAAAAACGACCTGACAACGAAGCAACATGCAGTTGTGCTGGTTTCCAATGTAGCTGCATCGCCACGTAGCGGGAGAAAAATATGTATATACGGTACTTTCCGCCAGGTGGTAGGCCTGATATTTATGGTGAAATCAAGTCATGAAAGCTGCTTGTCTTTCGCTTGGGCAAGCAACGTTTTTGTTTCACGTCGTTTCAGGCCAAGATTTTAATAACGCTATTGAAGTCGGCCGAGATGACATATTTATCAGACTGGTTGAAGGAGGAGCGGATGGCGCGCGTCGCCG
>JGI24022J15233_10010938_pt1 | contig 10324 bp, 4 predicted proteins | sample Ectturendosymbi2_FD_15233 | JGI IMG/M metagenome (IMG submission 15233)
CANANNCACTTTTTAACATTTCTCCCTGACGCATAATTGGCCACTAAAATCCCGGACATGTCCGGGAAAAACCTGACGTATGGCAACCCTACATTTAGCAAACCTGTGAAATCGGATCACAAATAAAACTTTTGATATTTTCAGAATAATCACATGAAAACAACAAAAATATTCTCAGTCCGATCCAGTCCTGATCCGGCCAAAATTTGCTTCAGTCCTGAGCCAGTCCGATCCGGTCCTGTCCGTGCTCATCTCTGCTCTGTTGCATCGATGCTAGCCGGAATCTGAACAGGAGTCGGATTCTCAAATTTGAAAAAATTTTCGTAATTCGTACCCCGACCCGGATCCGGATTGAAAAATTTTCGAAGAGGAGTGGAGTTAGAGTCTGAAAATGTGGCTCTGACCACCTTGGAATCTTGGTCCTCGTTTTTTTCTGTGTGAAGCCGCCTTTGGACCCCTCTTCTGCGAAATACCACGCGTACAAGATCATGTAATGCTTACGTTTTGGTTTGTCAAGCGTGACAATCACTGCTTAGTGATTCCATCCCAGAAAAATAGAATCAAAAGAACAGGTTTCACTTCCATAGACAGTTCAGTAGGGAAGTCTATGTGGATGAATTTACTGTACCGTGTTGGCGCTTACAATTGGCTTTGGTTTTCCGAGATGGACTTTATTAGGTTCAAGTTTTGAATGTTAGTATGCTTGGAGAGTTTTTTGGTCTTTTGGATGTTTTTTGGACAATTTTTGTGTGACTCTGTTGAAAAGATTTAAGATTACAAATTTAATCTTAATAATAAAATTCATTTTTCAATCATTACACTTGTGTGATGACTTACAATCATTGGCTTGTGTAACAAATATTAAGTGATGATGAAACGAATCTGAGTACTGTACAGTAATCTGATTGTTTCCCTCCGTTCAATTCAGATCTTTATTTTGATAAAGTTAAGTAGCCTGCTAACTTTGTACAGATACTAAGTTACTAGGTACTGTATCATCCATGTGATACCACCAATGCTGTTTAGTCAGAAAAATTGGCATTATTATGATTAGGTAGTGGTTGCAGTGTGTGGTTGCACTTGAAGAGTTGTTATTGAGGTTATTTTTCTAAAGTGGCAGCATATGGTCTGAACGATAATGATTGTCTCATGGCTAAGCTAGCCAAAATTTGTTCAAATGAGCCATTAAAAGGTGTCATGTTTTATTCTTTTGCTGAAAGCAGCAGATGTGTATATTGTATTTTTCAGTAGGCTTATATATAAATATTAGCTTAGCCATTCTGGTCCTTATTTCCACCTATTGCTCATACACCGGCTCCAAAACATGTTAATTACTCACCAATGATGGTATTCTTACAAATATCCTTTGTCAATGTATCTTAATGAGTCCACCAAAATGTTTCCTGCTTTTTTCAGATTTGGTGTTGTATCAAAATTTGATCCAAATTTTATTTTGCATAAAGATAAATTGGTATATAATGGTTGACCTCGAGGCTGGTTGGGTGCATTTTTTTACAGTTTTATAGAAAATTCATCAAAAATGTCAAAAGTCCTCCATTTTACAGCTTAGTTCATGGTTTGGGGTATGGCATATACCGTAGTTAACATGTTGGGAGCCAGTGAGCAATATATATGCACTTTAATATCCCACATGAGCCACTTTCCTTGTGTCACTTTGCACCACGATAACTCGCCAGATGATTGAGCTAGAAAGGTGTTCAAGCTCTCAAAAGATGTAGAAAGACTTGAATTTTTGATTAAAAAAATGGGGAAGATTTGTATTTGAGGTTTTGTGTGGGTGATGTCATAAAGAAAGTCAGATTTATGTCTTTTTTAGCCTACTTCATCTGGCCTTGGGCCTTAACTCCAATAGATGATTTTTTGTTTCTTTTTCTTAAATCAAAAGAAGAAAAATTCTTTATTTTTAAAGCTTTTGATTGGCCTTCTAATGTTTGTGACTCAGAAGTTATGGCCTAAAAACAAAAAATTAATTAACGAATCCATAAATTAATTAATTAAATGCTGTTGTTGGGCCATAAAGTTTGAACCACATATGTTAGAAGACCAATCAAGGGCTCTAAAGATGTGAAATTTCACCTGTTTTATTTTAAGAAAGAAACAAAAATTGCTCCTTGCTGTTCGTGTCCAGGGCCTGATGATGTCATCCAAGAAAACCTAAACCTATCGCAATTATGACATCACATATAAAAAATCCTGAAATCTAAATTTTTCCAACTTTTTTTTAAGTAAATTAGAAGATTCTCCACATGTTTTCAGGGTTTGATACTGGTGAGTTATGGCCTTCAGCCAAACTGGCCAAGGTTACCTTTTGTAGGACTTGATTTTTTACCAAAATTTTATTTTTTTGGCCATAACTTTTCAACCAGAAACATTAGATGGCCAATCAAAGCTTTTGAAGACTAATATTATAGCTTAATTTCCATTAAAAACTTGAGTCAAAAAATTACCTCTTGCGGTTGCAGCCCAGGGCCTGATGACCTTGGCCCAAAATGTCTAAACCTACCCAAACTATGAGATCACCCACAAATAAACAAAATCCAAAACTTTCCATTTTTTTAATCGAAAATTTTCTTTGTGTTTCTTCAGTGGTACAAGTCTGTCCACATCTTTTGAGGGTTTAAACAACTCTTTAGTTAATTCTGTAATCGGCTGGCAAGTTATGGAGTTGTAATTTGACACAACAAATGCTGTCCTGGTTCCTAACATGTTCAGAGATCAATCAACTGTATTTGGTTCAAGCTAATTTTAGTGGAACTGTATATAAGTTGTATTAACATGTTGGCAGTGTCTATTTTCTTTGCTCAATTTTGCCTCCTGAGGCAAAAGCTCTGCTGGGCTGTTTTGCCGTTATTAATAGTTAAACACGATTGTTTGAAGTGGTCACATGGCAAGCATAATACACAAAGTGACATGCCTGAATGAGCATCTAAACCTAAAACCCCAAGCACTGCAATTCCTCAACACTAATGCACGCATGTCACTTTGTGTATCATATTTGTCATGTGACTGCTTCAACCAATCATGTTTGATTGAAAGCAAAATAGCCCCAGCAGAGCTTTTGCCTGAAGAGGCAAAATGATGCTACGTAACATTTTATAATGTTCTTGTCTTATCTTTAGTGATGAACTAATAAAGTGAAGCAAGATCATGTGTCTCAAAAGTAAAATATAATTGTCAATGTTGCTGTTTGTTGCTAATGGATTCATTGCAAAGAGGAAATGTATAAAAGCGTCAGTTTTTCTTCATTTGGGACTGGAAACAATGTTGATGATGTGTGGCGAAACAAAATTGAAGTTCCTGTTTTTTCTCAAGGTATAGTAGCCTTTAGTGCATTTGTCAGTAAATGCAGTATCAAATTATCAATCAGCCTTTGTCTTGGTGTAGGTGTGAAACAGTATTTTTGTAACCACTAAAACAGCTTGCCAGCACTGAAACCATGGCAAAACTCATCCACACATGTCAGACTAAGCCGTTACAGGTGTCATGGTCAGCTAAGCAGGTTATGCATTCCGAACTTTCCAGGTGACCTCTTCAACCAATCGTGTTTGGTTAAAGGCAAAATAGTTCCAGTAGTGCTTTTGCCTCATGAGGCAGAATGCACACTGCTTATGAAAAAATGTTGTTACAAATTTGTGATCCTGGTTAAGTGCCATTTTGTAGTTCTTTAGTTCCATTGGGAACCAGTTTGCATTGTAAATTTTATACTAGGATTAGCTGCAGTTGGTTATACAAGGAAAAATGGATGAACTTTGAGTTAAAAACTTGATTGGAAAGAAAGTTTCAAAGACTTTTTGGTTTCTGTGCGTTCTTCAGTGGAAATAAATCAATGTTAGAAAACACTCAATGTTTAGTCTCAGACATAATAATGCTTGGATTATTTCAAACAAACTTTTCAATTTGATTACAGTCTGTATGCCACTTGCCCAATATCACTTTAGTGACCAACTCTTTTGAACCTCATGACACACAAGCAGTTTAAGATATTTTGATATAATTTATTTTGATCTTCATTCGTTTTTAAACCTGCACAAAATATCTAAAAATCAGCAAAATCTGAGGTACATGGTTCAACTTTTAATTTTTCTGTATGATCATATATGGAATGGGCCATAGTTAAATTAATTTTTGAGCTGTTTAGCACCATAATTGATTTTAAGTTACTTAAGGGACCAACATATCCTTGTGAAAAAGTGTAAAAATAATGAAACAGAGAAATTACATAACCCATCACCAACATAATTTGTTATTTATTTGATTTTTTGTTTCACAAATAAATTCAGTAAATGCAAGGCCACAAGCAGACAAGATCTAGCCTAAATGCCTTATTTTTGCTCTGCCCATGTTATGTATCAAATGCTGAATGACATAGCAGTTACAATTAAAATCCAGTTTTTCAAATTAGTTGTGGAATTGCTGGCTCACATGTCTGAGCTTGAGCTAACTACTACCATAACCAACTCTTGTGCAACTATTGTTATTTAATAGCCTAGCAAAAAAACAATCTTGTATCAATTGATGGTTGCACAATGTGTAAGATAAGACATTATATAATCCTTTAGCAAGATAAGCAAAAATAAACAATGCAGGTACTGAGTACATACATCTTCATTCATAATTTACTGTGGGCCTTCTGAGTAAAAAAGCAAGATTAGCTTCGTGAGCAACCTGCAGCTACGAAAGCTGCATGCATTTTTGAACATATTGTGCGGCTGTGAGAAAAAGTTGTTAATCTTTAATTTGTTTAGCAAAAACATGTTTTTTATTGTAAACTGCATGTCTGAGGGTAAAAATCTTCACAATTGCTTTTTCTGCGAGCAACAGTCAAAGATGTTGACTAAGTGACATGCATCTGAAGCTTTATTGCACAGTCATTGAAACAATGCATCAATGCTAGCGGTATGCCCAGCCATTGTGATGTGATAGAGTAATGGCAGTGTCTAAACCAGGGATGGGGAACCTGCGGCCCATGTTGACATTTGATATGGTCTGCATCGCAATGTTCGTTCGTAAGTTAGAGCACAAATTGTGTCAAAACGAAGCACCATGATAAGCAGGTACTTACATAGTAAGTCAAGACAAGTCCCTCTTGCTAATGGTTAGATATAGGTAGAATTATAGCATAAAATTAATGAATTTGGCAGCCCGCCAGTGATAATGCACAATTCATGTGGCCCGTGGTAGTAAATAGGTTCCCCACCCCTAGTCTAAATGACCGTATCTTATTTTCCCTTTCGAAGAGCTACAAAAATGCATCAAGTGAAATTGCTTTTGCTCAACTCTGCGAAATATCTGACCAATTCTTGCATGTCAGTTGCTTCTCAGAGTAAATAATTAAAGTGGTTAATTTTTTCTAGCCCCAAACACTAACTGTAAATTCTAAATGCTAACTATAACCTTAAACACTAACTCTATATGCTAAACCTAAAGCCTAATCTTAACTCAAAACCCTAAATCTAAATCTGTGTCTGGTTTTCGACAGTTCTTAACATGTTCGCTGCCAGTGTACGAATATATCGGACGTAGAAATCCCGCTTGACCTGCTATTTTCGTGCCACTTTGCAGCTTAATAACTCGCCAGCCGATTGTGCTAGAGAGCTGCTCAAACCCTCAAAAGACTTGGCAAGTCTTCGAGTCTGCAATGAAAAAAAACTTCTGGTTTTGAGTTTCGGGCTTTTAGTGAGAGATGTCGTACGTGGGGTAGGTTTTGGCAATTTTTGCTCAGGTTACCTGGCCCTGGGCCCAACCGCAAGATGACAGTATTTTGCTCAAGTTTATTGGAAACTAGGCTAGAATCCAAGTCTTGAGCCTTCGATTGACTTTATAGCGTTTCTTGTTCAACAGTTATAACTTAAAAACAACAAAAACTAGGGGAGTAATTAAAATTATTTATATGTCGCATACCCAGGTGCAGCCTTCAATCTACCGCATGACCTCATTGGTCAGTTTCCATAGTGTGAGAAGTTAGGGTTGAAATATATGATGGCATGTTTTTATTTTCCATAGGAAATGTATGATGGCATGTTTATTTTTTTCTTCCTATAATGCAGCGGTAGTCCTCACACACTAGTACTGATGGGATGTAGACCTCACGCCATAGTAGCACCCAAAATTTCATGCATGGTCCCAATGTACAGCAACCAGGGGTGGGCACCCATAGACCATAAGACACTCAAGAGAGTATTATGAAACTGTCTTCTTTTGTATTTACTGTGACATCTGTTAATTCACCACTTCCAGTAATGATTATTTGATTACTTCTTGCCTGTTTTTCTCTGTGCTTATGCAACAAATGCGTACCCTGCTATGACATGTCTATACTTCATTTGTTTTTTTATGATGATGAAAACAGTTTCATTTTGAAACACTTGATATAATTGCATTTAAATCCTTGGCAAACCCTTTGTGTTGACACTGACAACATCTGCATTAATCCCAATGAGGTTGTTTATGTGGCAAAACAAGCACAATCACTGATTTTATCCCCCATTGTACCCCATCCTTGTTTTCAGTGTTGTTGGTCAGTTCACTCCTAAGTGGTAAGGCTTGGCAAGCATGCGCACAGCAAACAGAGAAGAACCATTTCCACACAAACTCTACAATTTCACGTCAAGTTTATGTGTATGCCCTGTTAGTTCAACATCTTTCTATAGCAGAGATTGCCAACCTTCTTGAAGCTGAGAGCTACTTCTTACGTGCCGATTAATGCAAAAAACTACCAGTTTGATACACACTTCTGAAATAAAAATGTTGCTCAATTTACCTTTAATTATTTTAGTATTAGCAATCAAGATATTCTGCAATGTGAAGACACTGATCATGTTGAAGTAATTTTTAGAACCGGCCTGCAGGCAGTAGCATGGCCAGCCCGAATTTTTTTTGTGCGTCAAATATTTTGACTTTTTTGGGACAACGCCTCTCAAAGCACAAAACAACAAGAAATGGTAGAAATTTGGGGGCCTTGGCCCCCCTTGTTATGTTTATGCCCGCGGGCGACCTGGTGCCCACAGGCACCACATTGGTGAACCCTGATCTATAGATTGTTTTTTTCAACATATGAATTGGTATGGTCCAAAATCAGAAAAAGTTTAGATGCACATAAGGCAGAAAAATTGGTAAAAATATACTGATTGTGTAGAGCTGAAGAAGATAACCACCACAAACTGTTCGATTTATTCTTCTCTTTTTTCAAGTCCTGAAATTTAGTTGCTCTTCGTTTTGTTTAATTAAAAAAATAATTACAATTAACTGTACAAGTGTCCTGTTTATTTTATTTTTTACTTAGTAGATTTTTTCAAAGGAAAAATAGTGTTTTTTTGTGGGTTTTTAGTGTTTTTTAAGGGGGCTTTTTTTAAACAACCCGGGTGTTTTTTTGGGTTGTTTTTTTACAACCACCCTGACAAGTTGCCTTAATGCAGTCATTTCAAAGCAAATTGTTGAACCATGCTGTTCATATATGTACAACAAACTAAATGGTACCAATACAAGGTATGCTTTACCAATAAAATTGATGCCTTCCAGTGGTCAGTTGCAACCTATTCGTGCATATCAATTTCAGCATGAATATTAATGACTTCTTCTGCTTTGTGTATCTTGTTAGTTGTAGGTTCACCATTATGAAATTCTAAGCTTAATATGTGCTGCGCTTATGTTCTAGAGCAGAAAAAGTCTTTGATGTACGTTTACAAGTCTCTAATGCAGTTTTAATTTGCAGTGGGAAGACGAAAAGGTGTGATAACACTGAAGTATAAGCGGATTGTTATTGCAGTCATTATTTTTCTTTTCCTCGTAATATTTTACAAGTTAACAACATCATGGCAAAGTATGACTCTCAACAGCACTTCAGCCATGAAGTCTGAAGTCCTAGGTATTGTATTTATGGGCTTTTGTGAAGATCACTTTTTCACTTGATATTGTTTTCACATGTGTTGTGTTTTTTCTCTTATAAAATTTTGCATTGACCAGTAAATGCTGATGTGTAGTATGATCTGAAACCCTCTGTTTCCTGTCTTGTTCAATTTAATAATTGAAGTTTGTTGTATATTCATATTTAAACATCTCATGAAACAGCTTTACATTGTTTAGTTAATGTTTTCTGTAGCTTCACTGTAATCTATGATTTTGTTCATGGTCGTTTAGCTCTGTTTAAATTGAATATAAACACTCATTCCTGTTTTTGTTTTGGTTGCTTGTTAAATTTGTTGTAAGTGTGCAAGTTGTTGCATCATACCTTTTTAATACTTCACTGTATATTTCCTAAATTTATTTTTATTATGAAATGCTAATGAGTAATGTGAAGTTAGCATGTGTTGTACTTCTAAAATTGCTCAATGCTGGCTCCCATTGCTGGAAGTATTGAAAAATGTGTTGCATGTATTCAGTTGCCCAAGTTGCTCATAAGAGGAGATTGATGTCATACAACCGAACCTACCCTTTAACCAAGCCAGTTAACACTGGTTCTGGTGCATCATTTCGCATTGGTTTGATTACAGATATGGACAAAGACTCTAAAGGTCAGCTGATTCAATTTGCTCAGTAATCATGAGATATCTATCAAAATATGTCATGATGTATTGCAAAAAAAAGATATGCCAAATGGTTCCTAAGTTTATGTTCAGTTGAACAATTTATTTGATTGTATATCAGTACTAAAAAGTATAGTAAAAGTTTTTTCTGTTTGTTCAGTGGATTAAGAAGCAGTCAACTCCTCTTTATTGGATTTAACTTTGAACAGAAGCGTGTATTATGTTTGAAAACATAGATAATATTTCTTGTATTTTTTGGCCAAACAATATATCTAAAATGGTGTGAATGAAATTTTATCTCTGGGCAAGATTGTACATTATCTCATACAGAAAGTGAAGTGTAGTTCACATGTGGGTTTAATTTTTCGGTCGTATATATACCAAATTTCTTTTAATGACTGAAAAAAATGAAGACAATTTAGTCATAATGTCTGAAAAGGTAGACTGGTGATTACTGTTACAGCGAGTTTTAATACTATCATGGGACAGATGACCAAAATGTCTCATTGCAAAAATAATCCCAGCTTCACATTATAATGCCACTAAGGCATCTTTTTGCAGAACTTTTGCTTATTATCGAACCTTATCAAATATTGCCTTTAGTGCCTATGACCAAATTAACTGCGATTTCATGGAGTTAGGCTTTTATCAAATCATTTCTGTCCGTTTTAACAACAAGTAAACATTATTTTTTGCTCGCATACAAATGCATTACTGCAGGAGCTTTCTGTTATAATATAAATCTAATTTGCCAGAATATTTTCGCTAATTTCTGCATTGTGTTGACAGGTCTGCAATGCATGTGTAGAGTCTTGTTCTATCAAACACACAAACAGGGATTGCCATGACAGATAATTTTAAAATAACTGCCCTGTCCTTTACACCCACTTATGATGAGGACTATAGCTTAACAATTTGTGTGCATTCGGGTGTGATTGACATCTTGCTGCGTATCCCTGTTGTACTTAAAATCGTTCTCAATTTCGATTTGTTTATTTTGTTGCTTATTCTTCTGACAGCAAGCCCACCTTCTAAGTGTGCGTTTTTCGTTGCTCCTGATGAATGCAGATTGCTTGAAACCTAAGTTTCACATCAAATTACAAGCCTGGTTCTAGAAAACATATGAATATGAAACCTGCTGTTATTTTTGTGTCACCATAACTAATTTGGGCCGTTAGAAGAATGTTTGTTATTTTAATTGTAAGATCGCATTTTTTGTATGCAGTGATGTACTGTTTAGTCTGTAATGCTTGCTGATAAGTTCAATAATATGACATATTGATGCATGTGTTTTTCAATTATACATCAAGCATGTTAGATCTGTTCTAAATTCATCAACACTAAAAAAGCTTTCAAAAAACTATGCATTTTTATTTTGAGACGTTTCGGATTATTATTCTTAATCAATCTTCAGTCAAAAAATAAAGCAACACTTGGCAAGCTAGCAATTCAAAACCAAACGACTCAGTGACGCAAGAAATAACAGTGTGACGCAAAAGACGTCAAAAGCAAAACCAAGTGTTGACGTGTCTCTCACGCTGTAGCACACAAGCACGAGCTGTGAATCTGATTCACGCTATCCTACACGATGATGAAGGCGTTACTCAGGCTCGCGGCTGTTAGAGACACGAAACAGACAGGGGAGTTGAGAGGTGACACTGTACAATTTATTGCCTCGAGTTCTGCGCTGGTTTTAATGACGCAAAACGGCAACATCTATCGCCCATTAACACAAACAGCGACTTGTCTTTCACGACGATACAGCAGCAAACATATCGCAG